>Ga0307515_10000763_pt1 | contig 74214 bp, 86 predicted proteins | sample 17_EM_MG_FD_194513 | JGI IMG/M metagenome (GOLD analysis project Ga0307515, IMG submission 194513) | Populus trichocarpa ectomycorrhiza microbial communities from riparian zone in the Pacific Northwest, United States - 17_EM | ecosystem: Host-associated > Plants > Roots > Unclassified | place... | reverse complement strand
TTTCATTTGCGGCGGCGTTACTGTATGATCCATAGTCTTCAATGTATTTATATAATATTCACACTATATTCACTAGTTACAAGTTCGAAGTAAATACATCTATCCTATATATGGCTGCCCGTCCTGTGTTCCGACCCTTTCGCCCCTTCCAACTGCCCAGCCTCAATCCCGGCCTTTCGGCCGAGAAAGTCTCGGGTCCCACCCGGCTCCCGGCCCCACTGTCACGCGACAACGGTCTCCGATTTTTCTCGGACAGGCAGATGTCACGGAGGGTCCCCCCGCTGTCACATCTTGCTTTGTGCTTGACATCCCAGGCGGTGTCATTAGTGCGAAGTGGACCGGACTGTGTTTGGTGAACTCGAAGTTGGCTCTGACGGTGCGGTTTTGAAAAGGGTACGGCGGTAGTCGTCTATTGGAAGCTTACTGGTTTATGCGCGACTGGATAGTAATCATGTTTGTACGATCCGTCTTGGTGGTCAAGTCCGAAATGGACTTTTGCGATGGAACGAACTCCGATTATTGTATCACACAATCCATTATGGTACATGTATTACATTCAAGGACGGATTGCTTTCGAGTCCCTCTTATTTGTGGCAGAGTTTGAGCAGAATTCGATGTTCGTGACAGGTGCACTGTTTGAGGGGTGTATTGGTAGATGGAGTTTACAGGGATTTAACGTGAGGAAGAGGAGAACACGCAACAGAGCGTGAGCATTACCCGGAATCCAGTGAGCGCTAGTGATTTTCCTTAGCCACCACCCACTTAGTCAATTAACCATCGTCTTCGTACTCAGCAAGGACCCGTTCTTCGGATCTTGCGGAACTTTGAATCGCCATCACCGACCCTCCCTTTCGTTTTCCTTTTTTCTGGCCTTGTCGCGACCTCGGCATGCTCGAAGCCGAATGTTCTCGCCGGGGAGTAGGAGTGGTGCACTGCCATAGACATAGCTTCCAGGGAGCGACCCCCTTTTCCGTCCGCCGTGGTGCCTCTCCACCACCCATCGTCTGATTGCTCAGCAATGTAAGGTAGGCGCCAACCAAAGTAGGCACCCCTCCCAAAAAGGAAAACAAAGGAAAATCCACCGCCAAATTTGAGATTTTGGAATTCTCAAAAGTTTGGATGGCGGAAATAAATAAATAAAATCTCTATTATACTCACACTATTTTGAACTATGCAGCCATATGAAAGATATCCAGAGGAAGGGTGCGATGGCCATGGTATTTACGATTATTAGCCCAAGCAGCATCTGCTCCAGTCAATCCTTTTCGATAACCATCAATAAACCGAGCAGATCGATTGGCATACCTTGGAATTGTAATATTAGCTATGGTACACCAGTAATATACAAGCAAGAATCACGTACGTTGTCTAAGCGTTCAATCACTTGTTTCCAATAGTTTTTGTACAGTGGGCACCCAGATTTTGAATGCGAGCAACATCATGACCTTTCCTGTGGCTCATAGTGAATTTTCGGTGAATTTTCGATGCCCACAGACGAGTATTGGTGAAGAGAATAAGGTTATTCAAACTCCGATTGAATAAACTAAAACAAAGGAAGAGACCGCCAAATGTTGAAAGCGCAAAAAGTAAACCTTTGCCAATCAACCAGATTATGACTTTAGCACCTAAATCTGATGATCCAAAATGAGTTGTATACTTTGCCACAGCGAAGGACATTTTCCCACTTTGAAGCCCTAGGATAATATCTAAATATTATTTACAAGAGTTGTATGGTCGAGTTTTAAGTTGTGGGGTCGGGCGGAGCGAGTTATTGGGGGGGTGCCTAGTTTGATTGGCGCCTACCTTAGATATCTTCGCCTTCTATGAGGTTGGTCTCATTGGCCGTTTGTGCCTCGTACGGGCGTGTAACATGCACAGTCGGAATTCTGATCTTCGGTACTGGTCTCATCTCACGGGGAATAGGGGCGTTAGTACTTCAGCCCCAGGGATCGCAAATCCTATGACATAATTGGCAGGGAAAAACCCCCTTTTTCCGTCCGGTGTTGTGCCTATCCACCACTTATCGTCGAATTGCTCAACACAGTAGACATATTCGCCCTCTATGAGGTTGACCTCATTGTACTCTTCGGCCTGGTACGACCGTAAAGCAAACATGGTCGGGGTTCTGTTCTTCGGTGCTGGTCTCACGGAGAGTAGGCGCGGAGGTACTTTGGCCTCATTAGGAACCGCACTTTCCACGACATGACCGGCAGGGAACAACCCCCTTTTCCCATCCGCTGTGGTGCCTCTCCACCACCCATCGTCTAATTGCTCAACATCGTAGATATATTCGCCTTCTATGAGATTGATCTCATTGAACCTTTGGTTCTCGTACGGGCGTCTGACAAGCACGGTCAGGCTCCGTGAGGAGACCGGATCGGGCATAGATGAGAGTAGATCAAGCAGGTGGGGAGGCAGTGAAGGTGGAACGCGCGGAGTTGGTAGATTGGGCAGGAGGGGTGGAGGAGGGGGTGTGACTGGCGGAGGAGTTCTTGGCAAAGACAGCAGCAGCGAGGATGCCAGCAGTCGTTGAGGGCATGCTGTCGAGGACTTCCCAGAAGGCTTAACCATGCTCTCTACTACTTTACTAGCCATCACCTGTAACATATTAATTGCAATGGCATTCATCAGGCGTTCAAATCCTTCGAGGCTAATCCATGGTCCATCAATCAACTCCAGTGGGTCCTTTTGATCACTACTTATCCATATTTGGAAGCTCTGCAGAGGGAACTTTGACCGTTGCCTTGACAGGATAATGGACATGAACTCCGGAATCAAGTCAAAAGGCTCACTTGGTCGCAAACCGCGACGATATCGGAGCCCAAATCGCCTGAGCGATGGACATACTGGTGTGTTCGGACACCCAGGAGTGGCGGTGGTGCCCAGATTGTTTGCATAGACTGGTTGTACGACAAGTGACCGGAGGACCTTTGCTCCGAGCGAAGAAGGTCGTGCATTCTCAATCACCAATTCTTCCAAATCTGACATGAACGCTAGTGCTACTATCCAAGCCTCACTCGTAGCCTCGATACTGAGATGGAGAATTCGTGGTGAAAGTCGGCTCTGTCGTAAGGCTTGACTAGAAAACTGAACTAATTCTCTATTTCCCCGCGGTTTGAAAGAAGAGGAGCACGTCACAGAGAGGTGATTAAGCTCGCGTGCTGAGACGCCATTGAGTATGTCGAGAGGATAGCCTTGGAATGTCAAGCTTTTGCAGTTCGGGAGGGTGGTGCTGAATGTGTGCAGAATATGGCGATGGAGTGGAAGGAGAAAGGTGCAACTCTCGAGAGCACGAAAGGTCCTGCCACTCATCCACTGAATGGAGACAGCTTTGAGGCTGAGATGACGGAGTGTGTGAACAAACGGTAAGTCGACATCATTGCTATAGGTGGGAAAGGAGATATGAGAGGCAGTAAGAGATTCCAGTTGGTGTAGGTGAGGTAGAAGGTCAACTGGGTTGCGTAACCCCGGGGTATCGAGGGAGAGCACTTTGACGGAATGGAAGATTGTGGAATAGGTAGGAACAAGGAATAATATCACACTCGGTGAATTTATTTTCACTGTCGTGAGCTCTCGACTGGCTGATTTGCCGAGAATGCGCAAAAGATGGTCGAGGAGGGGCGACATCTCGCAAGCGGAGTTGATCTTGAATGTTCTAATGCGGTTCATGACAGCACCCGAGCATCGTTGGAGTCTACTGTTCACAAGGTGTTCAGGCAAGTCGGCCTGTGGTAGGAACGTCTCGACTACGAAGCTCCGCCATCGGTCGGTTGCTTCAATGGCAGCAAAAATAGCCTGGTAAGCACCCTCTGATGGGGTGGAATGGCCACGGTCGATCTCCGTATCAACTACTACATCCAAAAACCATTGGTTCCTTTCCAACTTGGTTGTGACAGCATCCTTTGGGGTTGTTGTGCCCAGCCTGAGCGATGCCCAAATACGAGTGACGATGTCATACCAATGTTTACATACTCGCATCAACGCCAAAGGTGAATCGCTCGCTTCGTCGATGATGAAGAGTAAAATTTGATGGAGCAACTCTGGTGGAAGGCGGGTGATGGGTGTAATAATTTGGATCAGCCACCAATATTCTTGTGTAGCGTGCGAGTGGTATAGATGATGTGCAAGTGTATGACGATGGTCGGGTTCAATGGAGTAAATGATGTCCTTCACTTTGGAATCTGCCAATACATCGGGATATGTAAATGTATGGGCCTTTACCGGCCAAACGCCTGCCCCCAACGCTTGTGCCAGCGCCTCCATCCGTGCCACCGCCTGAGGCCCTACCTGCGCATGCGCATACCCCCATGCCTCTGCCCGTGCGCGTGCCTCCGCTCGCGCCTGTAGCGCCACCGGCCGCAGTTGCGGTGGCGGCGCCGGTGGCAGTGGTGGGTTTGGGATAAACGGGGAATATCTTATTGCGTCTTCCTCTACACGCAAGCGGCCTGCCAGAGGCGCTATAAACGACTCAAACTCAGGGGATGAGCTCGCGGTGACAAACCCTCCCTGGTGGACCTGCTGACGCTGATATCCCAGTGGCATTCGCGGTTGCGAGCGCAGTCCACATGCGTCGCCGTATGTGTTAAACGGTCTAGGCGCGGAATAAGCTTGTAGGCCTTCCCCTCCACGCACGCGGCCTGTCGAAGGCGCTATAAACGACTCAAACTCAGGGAATGAGCCCGCGGTGCCAAACCCTCCCTGGTGGGCCTGCTGATGCTGATATCCCGGTGGCAGTCGCGGTCGCGGGCGCAGGCTACTTGCGTCGCCGTATGGGTTAAACGGTCCAGGAGCTGGATATGCTTGTAGGCCTTCTCCTCCACGCAAGCGGCCCGTCGAAGGCGCTATAAACGACTCAAACTCAGGTAATGAGCTCGCGGTGCCAAACCCTCCCTGGTGGACCTGCTGACGCTGATATCCCAGTGGCATTCGCGGTTGCGAGCGCAGTCCACATGCGTCGCCGTATGTGTTAAACGGTCTAGGAGCGGAATAAGCTTGTAGGCCTTCCCCTCCACGCACGCGGCCTGTCGAAGGCGCTATAAACGACTCAAACTCAGGGAATAGGCCCGCGGTGCCAAACGCTCCCTGGCGGGCCTGCTGATGTAAGCCCGATTGTGTCGAGAATTGTAGCGGTTGCATACTGGGGAGCGTGGTTAGTTGCGCCCCAGACTGGAAGTTATTGACATCGTTCATTCCGCCAAAACCAATGTTGCGGCCAAGGAAGTTTTGACCGTGATCGGAGCCGTGCTGACTGTTGGGAGATTCGCTCCTGACCCCGCTTCCACCAAATTGCGTCTCCATCAGGCTTATCTTGGCGGGTTCGACTGCCCTAATGCCTTCTCCGAACACTGCACGGTTGCTTCCACCCTCGTTGAGCATAAAGAGATCCATTGAAGGCTGGCGAGATGCAATGGCACTCGGTGGCTGGACCTCCAGAGTTGAATTTCTATATTGATCACTCAGTAACTTTGCTCACTGTCAAGAAACCTCTCGCCACAAACCCACCTTGTGCCCCACATGGCGGGAGGCGGCGGCGGCGGCGGCGGCGAGAAGTCGTCTTTGCGTCTGGCTGAGGTACTCTTAGTACTTTGAAGACCATTTTTGTGCATGGTCAGTTTGGACTTTGGGCTTTGAACAAGAGGGACAAGTTGTGGGGTTGACCGTGTTCGTGATGCGTGATGAAGAGCTTCACAATGACTCATCACTTTGTTTGTCCACGGTTGATCCCCCCCTTTTTTCATGTTTTTATCTTGCATTGGTTACACTGCCGCATTGATTAATACTGGACAGAACATCACGTCCAGAGCAATACTACTAGGAAGAAGAGCCGACACACACACATGGAACCCAAAAGTACCTCGTTGCGCCGTCTAAGGGTCACCTATCCATCTTCACAGCATTATTGAAAAGTAGTTGGCCACTTGTGCGGAAAGAGACGGAACGATGAGAATGGTGGTGTTCCTCCCTATTTCGAGGAGTACAAGTTTCGCCACTGATCTGGTATCCTCGTGATCTGCCACGCATAGACCCGCGTCACTAATCGAAACTTCATCGCACTTCGTTCTACCTCAGTTTGAGCAATTGAAGCTCTCCCACTCGTTACACCAGTTCCTCGAGTGTCACTTGCAGAAATCGCAAAACCAAAGAGTCTTCGCCACCAGGTTGCAAAGTTGGAGTCATTATGACCTCAGACGTGACTGCTAGACGCATCGATATGGGTGGTGTCTCCAGCTCAGCAGGTACGACAGCGACCCCAATCCCGCCAGCTGTCGAGCTGCATCCGGAGTTATCCCAGAAGAAGTTCACCAATTCTGCTGACGGGGACGATTCGTTCTACAACGACACGAACCTGGGGTGGTTCGATTCCTCGACAGCGCTGGTCGACACGCTCGGTTTCGATCATCCGCGCTGCGACCAACCGAGACGGTCGCGAAAGGCAAGGGATGGGTGAGAGGAGTTTTGATGGTCCTGTTGGGCGACTCACCTGAACCGGATCGCAGCTTTGGGACCACCTCCCTGCATATGCCGGTCGACCAAGGACGAATCCGTTCAGTACTACCACGGGCGATACTGCTGTCAAGGTGCAGTTGAGTTCGTTATCCCCTCAGGGGTGTACCGCCTGCGCACCTGGGCCATACGGTAGAGGAGGCATTTCCTGAGGTTGGTGGGAAGGCGACAATGGACCGGAATGTTCCCATAAATATGCTATACGACCACCAGGTACGCTGCGATTGTGTGAATATACCCAGCAGTGGAGAATCCACAGTTGGGGACAACGACGACATTTCGGTCTCTCAATTAAACAGTCGTATTTTTGACAATTAGAGCAGAAGATGTCATGTACCGATCACGCAACAGTTGAGGGGCCTTGTAAAGTCGTCGGCGGGCATGTACAATCTATTAATGACATTAGGCGAGTGGTCGCGGAATGAGTCGGTGATCCAAGGGACCTGGAAATGCATGCCCTCGAGCCCTTTCACTCATTACTGACACCTTCAACCATCAAAAGTCCCTCGGACTGCCTAGAGCGCGAGTGCCATGGAAAATTCATGTCACCCCCATTCATGTCAGCCTCAAGGGAGTGTTTCAGAGCTTCTAGGGTTAGATACACTCGGCCACTCTGGAACCCCAACCAGTATACTATGCTAACTGGTTTAGTGGTAACGATCGCGTTAACTACAGTGAACACATTGATCAGTCAGTGCGCCAAGGAATCCACCGTATTCAGCGGTACATTGGTTGAGAGATGTATTTGTTTAACAAGGACTAGAGGAGAACGCTCAACGTTGCGTGAGCCCAACCCATGTTCCAGTGAGCGTAAATGATTTTCATTAGCAACCACGCCACCTAGTCAATCATTACCTTCAAGCTCTAGAGGGGAAAACTTGTGTTGAGGTGCCGAGTGGCCTCTTGCATTTGACGCTGGCCATAGCACTTTGGAGACTTTGAATCATCATCGCCGCCCTTCCCTTTTCGCTTTCTTTCTTTCTTTCTTTCGGCTCTATTGCGACCTCTGCATGCCCGAAGTGCCTGGGGTCGAGGTTGCTTTCACGGGGTGCAACTTCGGCTTCACTAGGCCAGAGCCGCACATTCCTCGACATAGCTGGCGGGGAACAACCCCCTTTGTTTCCCGTCCGCCGTGGTGCCTCTCCACCACCCATCCTCTATTGGCTCAACATCGTAGATGTATTCGCCATCTACGAGGTTGATCTGACCGTCTTCTTGGCCGAGCTTCGTGTGGGGCTATGACAAATACTGTAGGAATTCGCTGGGAGGGAAGTAAGACGTGAGTGCTGGAGCTAAATAGTGTTAGACTCAGTGTGTGAACAGCCAACTCTGATGTATTATGTACCTGGTCAGCAATGTACATAGTAACTGCAATACAGATAATGGACTCAGTGCGTGAACAGCGAACTGAGTCTGGTAAGTCCGTTGACGAGCGGTTTTCTTACTGGATTGCCCATAATAACACAGGAACAGGCACATTACGATTGTCCGTGAATTAACAGAAGGGAGGGAATGTCCGCATAAGAGAAACGAGTACCAGAACGCATTAACGGATATTATACCTAGGCGAGGCATGGAGCGCCTATTTCCGACAGTGCGAAAGGTCGCGGGGGATCGGGCGGAGAAGGTAGAAATGCTAGAGGTGACGGAATGGGCAGAGGGACTGGAAAGTGGGGAGATGGAGTAGGCCCAGGGGATGGACCGGGCGTAGGAATCCAGAGGGACTGAACAGTGGAGAGGTGAAATGTGTCAGAATTTGGGTTTTCCCCATTAGTTTACTGCTGTATGTCCTCGCTACTGGTTGGTTTGTTTACATGCTTGTTAGAACCCGACCATATCTGACTTGCATCCGGCGATTATGCTGGCCACCACTGCGCACTCGTTCCATGTCCGGGAACGGCGTATATATAAAAATAGACGGGCATCGTTGCGTTTCTGGAGGCGGTAGATGTGGTTCTGGCCGCGGTCGATGTGGTTCTGGCGGTGGTCGCTTTTGGTCTGACAGGGGTCGCCTTCGTTCTAGAGGTGGTGGTCATGGCTCTGGAGGCGGTGGGTGTGGTTCTGGCAGGTGTCGCCTTTATTCTGGCAGGGTTCTCTTTTGTTATTCTGGCAGGGGTCGCCTTTGTTCTGGAGGTGGTCGATGTGATTCTGGTGGTGGTGGTGGTGGTTCTGCCAGTGGTCGATGTGGTGATCGTTTGGGTTCTGGCGGCGGTTGTTGTTGTGGCTCTGGTGGTGGTCGATGTGGCTCTAGGAGCGGTCAATGTAGTTCTGGCAGGGGTCCTTGTGGTTCTGGTGGCGGTCGCCGTGGCTCTGGTGGTGGTCGGTGTGATTCTGGCGGCGGTCAATGTGATTCTGGTTCTGGGGGCGGTCGCTGTGGTTCTGGCGGGGGTCGCTGTGGTTCTGGAGACGGCCGTCGTGATTCCGGGCCGTCGTTGTGGTTCTGACGGTCGTCGTTTTGGATGCGGGTATCGAGGTGGTACCACAGCCCAGTGGTTGTAAATTTGGTAGTCGTAGTAATCGAGGAAGGCGGGGGGTGAAGTGGGGGGTGTGAGTTGTAATAAATCAATAATTGAATGGCCCAGATCGTGACAAAAAGTGCGCACTAGAAGAGGGTTGACCCATGGGTCGAGATAAGCCTCAAAGAGCTCAATATAAGACGAGAGTGAGAGGGTGTAAGTCAGGGGCACCTCCGAGGCGTCGCAAGAGTGAAGTCGATTTATTTGCCCGAATCACGGAGCTAGGAGACTGAGGTGACCTTCGATTTTCAGTTATTGGAATGCCACTGAATTCTGTGCGGTGAACGGTGTCGAAGTACTCCACAAAACTTGCAAGCTTAGGTGTCGCTCCCGGAGTAGGCGACGAAAGAAGCTAGGTGTGAGCTGAAATCAGTCGCTGTCCGATCCGCCTCTTATAGGTATGCCTGAGAGGGGTGAGAGGGTTGCGGGTTGCGCGGTTGCCCGCACGTGGAGACTGACAACATGAGACTGGAAGTCCTGCGCATTCCCGGGCCATCGGGGAAAGTCGTGGTGTTGCTGACAGTCCTGACAATGACCTGATCAGAAAATAGTTACCTTATAATTGATTTTGTTGCAAAGTAATACAAGCCCAGCCATTACAATATGGCTCAAATCTAAATCCGATGGTTGAGTCAGACCGTCAGCCCGGCAATGCCTGACATCGGCCTGACATTGACCCGACATTGGGCTATATAAGGGATACTGACAATGCCTTATACTTAACCATCACTCTGTTGTCAAATGGCACTGTGTTATATTGCATTGTCATCTTTGCCGTCAAACTCGCTAAGTCCTTCGACTGGAGGCTTGAACTCGATGATTCCCATAATCCCCTGGCCACCACTTTGCGGGATTACTTGAAGCACCCTTTACTTTATCTTGAGTCATATTCGGGACAACACCAATGGTCTTGTAAAGCTTAAATGCCGCTTGCTTGAATGATAGTGGCCCGCTTCTTGCACCTGACAATCCTGTGATACTAGTATATTTCATGTCTTATAGTAGAGATATTATGCAACAGAGTTGAACATGAATAATCCAATCATCCAGAATTGGCAAACCCCTCCCACTTGCAGCCACTACATTGTAGGCTCATAGTGATTAGTGTTGCCGTGAGTCGTGTCCTTGGCCGACTCATCACGAAGTCTTGCCTTTTTGGGACAACTCACCAGGACCCGCTGTCAACTTCCTAATTCGGAATGAGTCGGTGAGTCGATATATTGAAGCATTTACTTCTGCACAGCGAATCACCACTTAGGAGTGGAACCGGCTGTCTCCAGACCTCATCCGCTCCCTTCAACTTCTCAAATACAAGAACCGCAATCTTGGTCGACTAGAAGGGCGTAGTTGAGGGGGGAATACTGAAGAGGATGTGAATGCCATATCAGCTGGTACAGTACTTCACCACCTTCCGTGCCACTTAAGAAGATCACACTATAGCGCTCCATGTACATAGCATAAATTGTTTATATTATATTCCTCATGTTGTATGGACTTATATGAGTGGACTGTGAGCCGTAGAAAGCAGGTGGTGAACTGTCGGAGCTGACAAAGGTGATGCCATTTTCGGGCCACTTCTGAGGCCCACCACCCAACGTGCCACCCAGTGCCAGCACTGAACAAGAGAAGGGAAAAATCGGGAAAATTTATACATAGTATTTCATGAATATATAACGATTTCTGGTTACAAATTTGAGTCAGGGAACATCATCAAAGTCCAAGTCCTCACAGTAATTCTTGTGTACAACACCTCAGCGAGGGCGTGCAGCTTGTGTAGACACCAAGACTGGCCCCTCTAAAGCGTCAGTAACCTTGTGTCTCTTCATCACATGGCGCTTCCTTGTCCGCTTCATTGGTTTGGTGGCCAATTGAGCTGGAGCAGCCTCTGATTGCTGCAATCCAGCATGGGCATGATCCACCCAATTGATACCAACAGAGAAGGTCGGATCTCCCTTCTTTGCCCTTAGAAGGGCATTGACACACTCCCTGAGGTACCTTTTTGTATCAGGAAAGCCATGCTCAGCAATCTCCTTGAGAAACCCAATAAGAACCTGATCCTCCTCAGGTGTAAACCATGCCATATCATCATTGGCTTCCTTATGAGTCCTCCTGCCTGCAATACGCTGGCATAGTGTCTCCCTGGAGACCCCAAACTTGTTTGCACAAGCATGGAATGAAACTGGGTGGCCAGCCTCAAGGTGCTCAGTATAGGACTTCACAGCAAGAAGCATAGGATCCTGAACATCTTCTTTAGCTGTTGTAGCTATTTGCTTGGAGATCAGCATTGTGTGGGGGGCTCTATGTAATTTACACTTTACTCCTCAAACTTAATATAGATTGCATTGCTGCCTTGTGAAAACAGATCGGACAACCACATAATAATTATCACATATGTAGATGACATACATGTACATGGTGAGCACAGCAAATCTGCAGGATCTTGACTGTTTGCTGCACTGGGTGGCAAAGGGCCTTAGATATTGGCTCTCAACAGGCTTTTGGGTGCACTCCTCTGGCCACATGAGGCTGATCCACTCCTATTTTGGACCACTAATTCTACTGGTATTATACAATATACTATATACAGGATAGCCTCCATTGACACCCGCAAGTGCCAATGGCACGCAGGGTGGTGTGGCACGTTGCCTGGTGAAGTACTGTATGGGTGAAAATGGGGCAGATGAGTATCTAGATGACAAATAGTATATAGCTATTAGATATGTAGATACCGTACAATTTTCTACGGGTTTTCTGGCGATTTTTCATTGTACCCCTCCATCCTTTGTCTCGAGTCGTCCAAATGCGGAAATGCAGACGGCCTCGACTCAACTCGCGACAATGCTAATAGGGATACAAGCACAGGAGTATGGTGATCTGAGTAGGTGGGTTCGATCAATATGTGGAGGCTGCCTGGCTCACATGCAAATCAAGCCAAGCAGTGCTCGAACAGCCTGCTCTCCTTCCGGTGGTTGTTTGGCCAAACCAAACACGTCTTTTCGCGTCTCGTAGTTGAGATTTTTCTGCTTCAAAATGTGTATTAGGTTCCTACTTCTAATACATGTAATCTGCTACGACTTTTTTGGCTCCATGTACATGTGCTGTAAGCGGCGCACGGAACCAAGCCAGTTTGGCGTTTGCGCAACTCAACACCCTCCCCACCAGCTTCACCTTGTCGGAGCCAGCCACAACGCCACAAAAATGTCAAGAATGTGCACACCCACCTGCTAAAGGAAGGAGGCTCTGTCCAGATCCTCGAGAGGGATAGGGCGAGGAAGTAGAAGCAGAGGGCACTGTTACAAGCCCAACAGTCCATTTGGCATCCTTCCAGATTGACTGCAACGAGCAAACACAGCGATACTGCGTCGGGGTCACAACAATTGTCAAGGTCACTTCGCATGATAGGGTGTATCATGAAGACGTAGGATTCGGCATGCTCTACAACGCGTTTTTCCTCCTGTTATCCCATGGTAGAACGTCAATTAGTCCCACTGTTAAAAAGTTGTTCGATCCAGTGCAAGAAAGAAGCCGTGACGGACGCGTTGAAGCGCACACTCCGTAACTTTGGCAACTTACTTGGCAACTGTCTCTACGAAAAGGAGTACGCAAGGTCTGTTTACGTCCACATAGCGTGACATGGTACCCTTTCTAACAAATCCGACCAGGAAGGGGTCAAGATTCAAATCCCGCCCCCAAAATTCAACAGGTCCGAGGTCCATCGCCGTCCAGAGTATTCCGATCCCCCTACAGGCAGTCATTTCGCTACCTGTCCGTCGAACGCTGGACCTAGTAATATGGGACACCCTCAGCGCGGACGTCTCCTGCACAATCAAGCCCTGTGCCCCAATTTCAGCGTCAAGCACAACAATCTCCTCGGCAGATAGAATCTCGTCCTCATCAGGAACACCCCGTAGGACCCACCATTCTTCAGCCTGAACGAGGACTGCCAGGCCTGCGCCCGCCACGACCAGCTCAATGGCTTGTTCCGGCATCCTAGCAGCACTGGCTGGATCATTCCCTGTCTCCGAACCTTCACCACTCTTCCGACGGACACTCTGCTACGCCAGAATCGTCTGTCCAAGTACCTCCCGCCAGCTCGTACAACAACAACCTCCGCCTCGCCAGCCGCACCCTCCCCAACATGGCATTCAATTGCCGAAGGAACTATCCCAGGAGTAGTTCGCCGATTTTGCTGACGGTGACGATTCGTTCCTCAACGACCTGGATCTAGAGTCGTTTGACGCATCAAAACGCTGGTCGACGCGCTCGGCTTAGGCCCATCACTACCACTACCACCGTTGGTGACCCCCCACTGAGACCAGCGCAAGGCCCACTGCAACTGTGATGGACGCGAAAGGCAAAGGACAGATGAACTCGATTATATCTGGCCTGCTGGTGACTCACCTCAACCGGATCGCAGCTTTGGCATCGGTCCACCGCCTGCATACACTAGCCCCATTCCTCCATCAAGGACGAGCTCATTCACCATCGCCACGAGCAGTGCTGCTGTCAATGGCAATCAAGGTGGAGGAGGGTTCGTCATTCCCGCAGGGGTGACGAGACCAAACAGGAGTGTACCGCCTGTACACCTGGGCAAGGTCGGTGTGAAGCGCAGTGCGGAGGAGGTATTTGCTCCCAATAAGGCAGCGATCATTGGGGTTTTTGGGGTCGGAGCGAAAGTGAAAGCGACAGCGGACCGGACTGTGTCTGGTGAACTCGAGGTTGGCTCTGACGGCGCGGTTTGAAATGGGTACGACGGTAGTCGTCTATTTGAAACTTACTGGTTTATACTCGACGGGATAGCCATCATGTTTGTACGACCCGTCTTGGTTGCTAGTTGCTTCACAATCAACCATGAGTTAGGTCAAAGAACCTTACTCGGTTCTAATGGGGGAGGGTGTAAGGGCTCGGTTATATCGCATATTATGTAATCGGGTCGTCTTTCTTATAAGGTCTCGACTTCCGTTGTTTGTCAAACCATCGCTTACTTTTTACCCCATCCACACCTTGTTCACCGCATATCTTTGTACCAACGTCTCTCAAATATTACGACGGGTTACGAGGAATTGTGTGACTTCAAGGATACTCGAGATCGAAAGTACTTATGAATGAAGAGTTTCACATACACATCGACAGACGATTTCCGCGTGGTGACCACGGCCAAACCACGCTGCGGTTCCTGTCTCGAGAAGAAGAAGTACTGGGTCGCCTTCCTCACCTCCTTCACTACTATTACTGGCAGCATGTAGCCACCACCTTTTATTCACGGACTCAGCAAAGTTCAATTTTTGATACGCATTGGTCACACACTATTGACTAATACTGGACAGCACACCTTATCACTAGCACTAGGAAGAAGAGTCGACAAACACAAGTAACCCAAAAGTACCTCGTTGCGCCGTCTAGGAATCCTTACAACATTGATAAAAGTAGTTGGCCACTCGTGCGGAAAGAGGAACCAGCAGTCGGAACGATGAAAAATGAGGGTGTTCCTCCCCACTCCAAGGAATACTAGTTTCGCTGCCGATCTGGTACGCTCGTGATTTGCCACGCATAATTCCGCATCACTAATCGAAACTTCACTGCACCTCGTCCTACCTCAGATTGAACAATTGAGGTTCTCCTATTCGGTACTCCAGCTCTTCGAGTGTTCCTTGCAGAAATCAGCAACACCAAAGTCTTCGCCACCAGGGTCGCAGTTTGGACCACGTTGAATCATCATCGTCGCCCTTCCAATTTTGCTCCTTTTCTCTCTGGCACTGTTGGGAAAGTAGAGGTGCTGGAGGTGACGGAATGGGCAGAGGGTCTGGAAGGGGTTGATATGGTTCTGGCTGGCGTGGAGGCGGTGGTTGAAGTTCCGGAGGCGGTGGTCGAAATTCCGGAGGCGGACAGCAACACGGAGAGTGAGACGGAAAGGAAGGCGGAGGCGGAGGCGGAGGCGGGTTGGGAGGCGGTCTGCCTGTCAGCGGTGTCGAACAACGGCGGGGGTGAAGTGGGAGGGTGGGAGTTGTAATAAAAACCACGCCTTGTCAACAATTGAGCGGCCCAGATCATGACAGAAGTGCCCACTAAAAAAACCCATGGGTCGAGTTAAACCTCAAAGACCCCAAATATAAGGTGAGATTGAGGGGGTGTAAGTCAGGGGCGTCTCTGTGGCGTCGGCACGAGTGAAGTCAGTTTGCGCGAATCACCGAGACCGAGGCGACCTCTGATTTTCACAGTTATTGGAATGCCACTGAGTTCTGTGCGGTGAACCCAGTGTCAAAGTGCTCCACAAAACGTACAAGGTAAAGTGTCGCTCTCGGAGTAGGCGATGAAAGAAGCGCAGCTAGGTGTGTGCTGAAATCACTCGCCGTCCGATCTGCCTCTTATATGTATGCCCGAGAAAGGTGAGGCAGTTGCGTGTTGCGTGTTGCGTGGCTAATGCCTGCAGGTCGACATGGCTGGGACGACATATATGAGACTGGAAGTGGAGCAAATTAACCTGCTGTTCGCCTCGTGTCGGTCGTATTTCAATTTCAATGTTCCCACGAGGGTTTGAATTGGTGTCCTACACTCTGGATCGGAAGATATGTCGTTGTGGCGAATCGCCTGATCAAGTAGACGCCCGATAGGACAATATTGGTTAAGACTGCCAAAAGTGAATTCCCCTACTCGCTACTTGTCCGTTGAACGCCGGACCTTCTAATGTGGGACACCACCCTACCGTTCCAGCGCGGACGTCTCCTGCACAATCAGGGTGCCCCAGTTTCAGCGTCAAAGCACAACAATCCCCTCAGCAGATAGAGGCTTGTCTCGCTAGGAACGACCCACCATTCCTCAACCTGAACGAGAACCACGGCCAGTACAATGGCGCGTTCCGCACTGGCTGGATCACCCCCTGTCTCCGCACCTTCACCACACCCCGACGGACACTCTGCTGCAACCAGAATCGACCGTCCAAGTACCTCCTCCACCCCACCCTCCTCAACGTGCCGATCAATTGCCGGAGGAACTATCCCAGGAGGAGTTCGCCGATTTTGCTGATGGGGACGATTCGTTCTACAAAGACCTGAATCTAGAGTCGTCCGGCGCAACGAAAATGCTGGTCGAAGCGCTCAGCCTGGGTGCATTGCCACCACCAACTGAGACCAGCGCAAGGCGCACTGCAACCGATGAGTGTAATTATGTCAGGTGTGCTGGGTGTCTCACCTCAACTGGATCACAGCGTTTGCATTAGACCACCGCCTGATTACACTAGTCCCATGCCTCCATCGAGTTGATTCACTACTGCCACGGGCAGTGCTAAAGGGCAATTAAGGTGGAGGAGGGTTAGTCATAAACAGGAGTGTATCGCCTGCACACCCGAGTGAGGTCGGTGTGAAGCGCAGAGCGGAGGGGTCATTGCTTCCAGCAAGGCTGCGATTACTGGGATGCCTGGAGTTGGTGGGAAGGCGACGGCGGACCGGACTGTGCTTGGTGAACTCGAAGTTGGCTCTGACGGCGCGGTTTTGAAAAGGGTACGGTGGTAGTCGTCCATTGGAAACTTACTGGTTTGCACTCGATAACATAATTCGATGTTCGCGACAGGTGTATTGTTTGAGATACATCGGTGGGCGGGGTCTACAAGGTGTAAGGGAGAGGAGAAAACACCACAGAGCGTGAGTACTTCCGTATTCCAGGGAGCGCTAGTGGCAACCACCCACCTAGGCAATTCAAGAGACTGTTCTTCGGAGCTTTCGGGTGCATTCTTGCATTCTACGTTAGCTATGGCGCCTTGCGGTATCACCCCCGACTCCCCCTTTTGCTTCCTTTTCTTCTTGCCTTTTTGCGACCTCAACATGCCCGAGGTTGCTGAGTTTCGGGCTGCTCTCGCGGGGAGTAGGAACGCAGGGAGTGGGAATGCAGGGCCCGCGCCTGCCTCGGCACAGCTTGGAGAAAATAACCCGCTTCTCTCGCCCATCGTGGTGCCTCTCCACCACCCATCGTCTAATTCCTCAACATCGCGGATGTTTTGGCCTCGCAAGATTGAAGTCGGTTTGCCCGAATCACCTAGACCGAGGTGACCTCCGAATTTCACAGTTATTGGAATGCCACTACACCCTGTGCGTTTGTAGCCGAACCCCAGTGTCGAAGCACTTGTCGCTCCCGGAGTAGGCGATGAAAGAAGCCAAGTGTGAGCTAAAAATCATACATCGTCCGATCCGTCTCTTATCGCTATGCTTGAGAAAAGTGAGGCGGTTGCGTGTGGCATGGCTGCCTGCTCTATATCTATGTTCGATAAATGCGCGTCTGCCTTTTTGGGCAGTGCTTGGTCAAACAAAACGTCACGTGTTTGGACCTTGTCTCCGCCTCACCGTCGCGTCGCCACCCTTGTTGGTCGATGAGTGCATTGTCGATGCACCTCATAAGCACATACATTGTATAACCCCTCTGCACTCCCGTCTTTCGCGTCCCTCTAACAAACCGCCTCACAAACCGCGCGAACATCGCGATATCTGGCCCAATGAGCTATAACGTGGTATGCACGGAAACTTCAACACATATCCTTCCTTCTCGAACTCTCACTCCCACCCCCAACAACCCCAGGCATCTTTCAGTAACGGTTACAATCTAAAATACACCCCAACAGACAACAATCAGTGCGGATGTTGACTTGTCGGTGCACACAGCTCAGCAAATAGCCACCCTACAAGCTAAACCCAATGAGGAGCTTGGTCCAGAGTTCATTGGCCAACCTCTGGGCCCAGGCGGGGAAAGTTGACCTACGCGGAAGGCTGGAAGACTATCAATCTCGCCGATGAGGTCTTCGGATTTAATGGCTGGAGTAGTTCTATTACATCGTTAGCTATCGACTACGTGTGTACTCACAAAAAATCAATGCGCATACAATGGTTGACTGATTTGCCATCCTTCTAGATTGACTACAACGAGCGAACACAGCGATACTGCGCCAGGGTCACAGCAATTGTCAAGGTCATTCTGTGCGATGAGGTATCATGATGAGGTTGGATTCGGCATGCTCGACAGATGCAGGCAAAAGGGTATGACCCTCGACAAGGTGCACGTTCTTCCTCCTGTCACCCCATAGTACAACGTCGGTTAGTCCCACTGATACCAAGTTCCTTGATCCAGTGCAAAAAGGAAGCCGTGACAGATGCATTGAAGCGCAAACTCCGTAACTTTGGCAACTTACTTGGCAACTGCCTCTACGACAAGGGGTACGCAAAGGTCTGTTTACGTCCACCTAGCGTGACATTGTACCCCTTTCTAACAAATCCGACTAGGAAGTGTAAGTAAATCCCGCCACCAAAATTCAACAGGTCCGAGCTTCAGAGTATTCCCTGCTACAACCAGAATCGACCACCCAAATACCTCCCACTCAGCTTGTACAACAACAACAACGGCCTCTGCCCCGTCAGCCGCACCCTCCCCAACGTGCCATTCAATTGCCGAAGGAACTATCCTAGGAGTAGTTTACCGATTTTTGCTGACGGGGACGATTCGTTCTACGACGACCGCTGGTCGACGCGCTCGGCTTTAACCCATCACCACCACCACCTTTGGTGACGCCCACTGAGGCCAGTGCAAGGCCCACTGCAACTGTGACGGATGCGAAACGCAAAGGATAGATGAAATCGATTATATCTGATCTGCTGGGTGACTCACCTCAACTGGATCGCAGCTTTGGCATTAGTCCACCGCCTGCATATGTCGGCCCCATGCCCGCATCAAGGACGAGTTCATTCACTACTGCCACGGGCAGTACTGCTGTCAAGGGTAATCAAGGTGGTGGAGGGTTTGTCATCCCCGCAGGGATGACAAGACCAAACAGGAGTGTTCCGGTTGTACACCCGGGCAAGGCCGGTGTGAAGCGCAGTGCGGAGGAGGCATTTGCTTCCGGCAAGGCAGCGATCACTGGAGTTCCTGGGGTCGGAGGGAAAGCGAAAGCGACGGCGGACCGGACTGTGTTAACTCGAAGTTGGCTCCGACGGCGCGGTTTTGAAAAGGGTACGGCGGTAATCGTCTATTGGAAACTTACTGGTTTGTACTCGATCGGAGAGTAATCATGTTTGTACGGTCTGTCTTGGTGGTCAAGTGACATCCGGACTTTGCGAGGAACGAGCTCCGATTACTGTATCAGACAACCTATTATGGTACATGTATTACATTTATGGACGGATTGCTTTTGAGTCCCTCTCATTTTTGGCAGAGTTCGGGCATAATTCGATGTGAGCGACTTGAGGCGGTATTTGTGGATGGAGTTTACAGGGATTTAACCTAAGGAAGAGGAATAGCGCTACTGATTTTTATTATCAACCACACTCCTAGTTAGTCATCGTCTTCGTGCTCTAGAAGCAAGACCTGCTCTACGGAGCTTCCAAGTGCCTTGTTGCATTCGACGCTGGCCGTGGGGCCCTGCGCGGCTTTGAAAGTTTGAATGATCACCACCGATGTTCCCGTTCGCTTTTCATTATCCGGCCTTGTCGCGACCTCTTCTGAATTTCCCAGAGGACCGCGATTGGACCCCCAGCTGCGGCCCTCGGGGGCAACTGATCCGGCCTATTACCCATTTGTCAGCCACAGGTGCCACCACTGACGCTCAATCGGCCCCGTTGCTTACCGAAAGACGGAAATGCTCGATTCCGAGGTGACCACCGCTAGCACTGACGCATCACTGGTTGCCTCACAATCGACCACGAGTTAGGTCAAAGAACCTGCATCGGTTCTAATGGGGAGGGCGTAAAGGCTCGGTTATATCGCATATTATGTAATCGGGTTGTCTTTCTTATAAGGTTTCGACCTCCGTTGTTTGTCAAATCATCGTTTACTTTTGACCCCATCCACACCTTGTTCACCCCACAGCTTTGTACCAACGTCTCTCAAATCTACGACGGGTTACGAGGAATTGTGTGACTCCAAGGATACTCGAGATCGAAAGTACGAGCCAAATTTACAGTTCGTAATCATGTTTGTAGTCTTATGAATCAAGAGCTCCACATACACATCGACAGACGATTTCCGCGTGGTGACCACGGCCAAACCACGCTACGTTTCCTGTCTCGAGAAGACGTACTGGGCCGCCTTCCTCACCTCCTTCACTACCATTACTAGCAGCATGTAGCCACCACCTTTTATTCACGGAGTCAGCAAAGTTCAATTTTTGATACACATTGGTTACACTATTGACTAATACTGGACAGCACACCTTATCAATAGCACTAGGAGGAAGAGTCGAAAGTACCTCGTTGCGCCGTCTAAGAATCCTCACAACATTGATTAAAAGTAATTGGCCACTGGTGCGGAAAGAGGAAGGAGCAGACATACGGAACGATGAAAATGAGGGTGTTCCTTCCCACTTCAAGGAGTCCTAGTTTCGCTGCCGATCTGGTATGCTCGTGATCTGCCACGCATAAATCCGCTTCACTAAACGAAACATCACCGCACTCGTCCAACCTCAGATTGAACAATTGAAGTCGTTACCCCAGCTCCTAGAGTGTCACTTGCAGAAATCAGCAACACCAAAGTCTTCGCCACCAGGGTCGCAGTTTGGAGAACGTTGAATCGTCATCGCCGCCCTTCCATTTTCGCTGCTTTTCACTCTGGCTCAGTGGAGAAAGTAGAGATGCTGGAGGTGATGGGATGGGCGGAGGGACTGGAAGGGGTTGATGTGGTGCTGGCTGGGGTTGTCGATATGGTTCTGACTGGAATCGCTGCGGTTCTGGAGGCGGTGGTCGAATTTCCGGAGGCGCTGAGCAAGTTACCATCCCGTCTGGCAGCGATGGTGTCGAAGGAGAGGCAACAATGGCGGGGGGGGGAGGTAGTGGGAGGGTGGGAGTTGTAATAAAATTTACGCCTTGTCAATAATCGAACGGCCCAGATCATGACGAAAGGCGCACTAGAAGAGGATTGACCCATGGATCGAGTTAAGCCTCCAATACCTCAATTATAAGGCGAGATTGAGAAGGTGTAAGTCAGGGGCGTCTCTGAGACGTCGCGCGAGTGAAGTCGGTTTGCCCGAATCACCGAGACCGACGTGACCTCTGATTTTCACAGATATTGGAATGCCACTAAATTCTGTGCATCCTTCGTAAGTGTTGCTGAGCCCCAGTGTCGAAGTGCTCCGCAAAATTAACTTACAAGCTATAGTGTCGCTTTCGGAGTGCGCGATGAAAGAAGCCAGGTGTGAGCTGAAATCACTCGCCGTCCGATCCGCCTCTTATAGATATGCCTGAGAAGGTGAAGCGGTTGCGTGTTGCGTGGCCGCCGTGGCTGGCCGCAGGTCAGCATGGCTGGGACGATTGAAATGAGACTGGACTGGAAGTGGAGCGAAACCTGCCGTTCGCCCCGTGTTGCTCGTATCTCAAAATTGACTCGCCCAACCAGATCGCAGCTTTTGCATCGGGCCACCGCCTCCATACACTATTCCCACGCCACAGAGCGTGAACATTATCCTTTCAATTCAAGAAACTGTTCTTCGGAGCTTTTCGGGTGCCTGACGTTAATTTAGCTATGGCACCTTGCGGAGCTTTGAATTATCGTCACTGCCCTTTGGCTTCCTTCTCTTCTTGCCTTACTGCGACCTCGGCATCCCCGAAGTTGCTGAGTTTCGGGCTGGCTGGGTATCTTCCGGAAGGTTCTTGACAAGCAGGAAGCGAGCAACCGCGTCTTGGTGAGAGCCAGGCACAATGAGTATAATGTGTACAGTTATCTACAGCCGACGAGAATGTGCCACCTCCTTTTGACATTAGCATCAGCGAGAATGTCGGGTTGGTTATTCGCAGCAAGCGCGACCTGTGCGGCTTCCTGCATCAGAGTTTAACACATATCCGCGGAGGATTCTGTTTGGAATGCCAACCTCCTTGGTAAAATCAACAATGGCCGTTTGGTTACCACCAGCCACAGGGACCGATCGCACCTCCTCTACTTAGCCATACTGCAAAATTCAGCTTAGGGGTGGCACATAAAACGGGATGGAGGTGGTAGGGAAGGGGGGTTCGAAATGGGGATAGCAGGGAGCCCATAGTCAGATTATTGTGATCGAGAACTTTAGAATTCGTGAAAGCAGGGTAGTGGGTGCGCCATATGGGTGTGGCTCTAGACGAATTAAGGACATGGTAGAGAATTGAGGTAGAGCGTTGTTGAGGGTCGTGGATCAGGACGAGGCCAAGCGAACGTGTCGTCAGTTGGTCGTTATTGGATTGCTGCCCATAAATTCGCTATTGTCGAGAATGAGCGGTGGCGTTGGGTAGTAGTCAATCCATTCGGGTTACTTGTCGGTGCTGGTAAAACCATATTCGATCGCAGAAGGGTCAAGAAGATCGATATGGGTTTGGTGTTGTGGTCGAGAGACGGAGTGTGGTTCTTAGGACAGCACTGCTGCGGTTATTTTCGTAGTTTCTTCCATATGCGGTGTTGAGTAGATGTAGAAACGTGGAAATCGCAGCATTAAGGCGACCCGAAGGCGGATCTGCAAAGAGAAGATGGCCAAGAAAAGACTAGCCTTTGATTACATGAGAAGGTGGTGGCAAAATGGTGTAATGCATACCTCTGATCGAAATCACTTCCCAAATTTTTCACTCCCCAGACATGACCCTTCCTCGTTGTCGCTAGAGGACTCGTCAAAGTAAGTAGAAGAGTACTGAGACCTGGAATTGACTGATAGCCACATTCTTTGACCGCATGGTCGATGCTGGAAGAATGACAAGGGGACGCAGAGTCTGAGACGTGTCATGTCTGTTTCGTTTGCGCCTCAGTCTCCCATACGAAATCCCAACTATGCCATACCCTTTTCATTACCGTACTCTCTTTAGTACTGGGCCCTATTTTAAGTACCATGCCCACTTGTTCCTTGATACTCTTTTCCCTGAGTCATGCATATATATGTATTTGTACTGTTATGATACATACGTGTACACGTATGGTACAACTGTAAATACATAACCCTGGATCGGTTTTGGTATGAACCCCAGCTGATCCGATCCCCTCAAACTCGTTTGATCCTTGAATCAAAGCGTACCCTGGCTAAGCAGAACCCCCGTACGTGACAGAGTCTTCGTCCTCATCTTTGTCCTCAGAAGAGGAAATTCGAAGGCGGCGTCGGGGGAGTAGCGTACCTTATTGGTGAAAGCGAGAGAACAGGGCGAAGGGTTGTGGAGGCAATTTGGCGTGTGTGATGTATGGGAGAGGGTACGATTGGAGTGAGAGCGGAGAACAGGCGCCGTAAGGGCTAGGGTGACGGTTGGATAAAGCGAACGGACGAGTAGGATTAATTGGCGGGCATTAGGGTGGTGGCGGGTTGGTGGCGGTGTCGTGGGAGTGAGGCGAACGGCGTAGGGTTGGCGGGTTGGGGATACTCGATCTGTCGTTATCTTTATCGTCGTCGTCGTCGTCGTTGTGGATATTATTGCCGATTTACGCGGGCGGCACGGATGCTCGATCGTCTTTTAACTCGCCACGTGCTACGGAGCACGCGGCGTATTGGTGGTACGATTCTTTGTCACCATCTGATATCAGCGAGGCGGCCGCAGTTCAGACCACTCCAGTGGCAATCCACTTGCACCTTCTCCCCTCTCTCTATCCTCGCCACGAAGTCTTACAATCATGGCCACTCAAGCACCCAAGGCCATCCGCTTGTGAGCACCCAGACAGCTAGCGCAGCATTGTTGTCTGACCACCGAAAAGCTTGTATTTAGATCGTGCGGCGCTTCACTCCAATCTAGGTCACACCGCTGATCTTGTGCGGCATACAGAAATCACTTTGCAGGATGTTACAAAGTCGAGGTATCACGTGGAGTTGTTTGAGGGAAACCAGAGGATAAAATTAGAGACCAATGGTAACCGAACCTGGACACCAGCCCAACACTAGTATGTCCCTTGTATTCACCATATACGCTCACTGAAGACCTTGTGTTCGTAGTGATATTTCTCCGGCATCTAAAATGCGCATGGAGATCCAGAGGACCACCGGTCATATGTTTTGGAAGAAGAGCCAGCCGGCAAACGAAGACATCGACCTACAAGGGATTTCCGATGACTATCGGGACTCTACTGAGCATGAGTTTATTGTACAGAGTCAGTCGTGATGACCGACTAGTCCGCTCATGTCTAACAAAGAGGCCAGAGGACGTTGTTATTGGAAAGAATCGTGTGGCCCTAGAATTGCGATTCTCTGCAGGCGTTACCGTTCGTCACTTTACCACAAAGCACCTCAGCGAGCTAACAATGCAATGTCCGCATAGACGGAATCGCTACGTTCGTCGGTCCAAGAACTTGAAAGATTGATGGAAGGATTCACGCCACTGATGAGTAAATCGGTGGAGAGCACTTTGGGAAAAGGGATTCAACTTGGCGCTGTATTGGCAGAGGTTAGCCCTGCCCGCATGGGAACCAGCAGGGCGTTGACACCTCTCAGTTCGATCCGATCGCAAAAGCTGTCGTCGGTGTTGCCGAATTCACATTTGAGGTTCGTGCTCTCTTCTGGAGGATCAAAAGCAGAGGTAACGTTGGATTATTCAGCTCATGAAGGAACAAAACAAATACGACCAGATGCCATCGAGCCTGTTGGATCAGTTGCAGCGTGTCTCGCCTTTGGCGGACAAGGTCGCACACGAAATCGTCAGCAAAGAGACAGAGATCTTGGGTAAAATAATGCCACGAATGTTCAAAGTAATGCAAAAGATCGCCAATTTTTTATGCGAGTACGTCAAGCGTGGGCGATTCAGTAAGCTGTCTCTTTTCTAGATTCCGCAAATGCTGATGATCGTAGAGCGAGCGGGAGGTGCGCTGATTCGTTCGAAGGACAAGGAAATGATGGAAACAATGGCCGAAGAGTTAGCAAACGTTATCGAAGACTTCCTGCGCGCAGTCGATGTCGAGACTCTGCGCCTAGCCAAAAGGATTGGTAAGTACACATTGTCCCAATATCGCGTAAGCCCATTCTCAGTAGCTTTGTGTAGAGCAAGAGTTCCTGCTCAAGCGTCTTAAACCAATCGAGACTGGCTATGACCAGAGCCTCCGCTGTATGAAGGACACTCGCAAATATCGCCTGAAGGAAATCGCAGATTGGGTGGCCAATCAGTCGGAGGAGAAAGATCTCCCCCAGAGTAATACATCCTGGATCTACGGCTTACCTGGAATCGGCAAAACATCGTTGGCTCACTCGATATGTGCACACCTCCACGATCAAAGACAGCTTGCTGGGGCCTTTTTCTGCTGGAGGGATGATCCGAACTTGAGCGAGCCCAAGAATGTCCTCCCGACTCTCATCTACAAGCTCGCAGAAACCTTCCCCCCCTTTCGAAGGATTGTGGCGGATTATCTTCGTGACGACCCACACCTGACACCAGAGTCAATGAACGACTCACTCTTCCTTAACCTGCTCGATAAGCTACGTGAACGCCCAAACCATTTCCTCGTCTTTGTCATTGACGCATTCGACGAATGCGGCGACGATCTTAGTCGTCCACGCCTATTGAAGCTTCTCACAGGCGCCGCTACACGTGCCTCGTGGCTGAAAATTATCATCACCAGCAGACCCGAAGCCGATATCCAACAGTTCTTTACCCAGCCGTCGTACTTGCGATATGATTTGGCTACAGATCAAGAAGCTAGCGGTGATCTGCGAATTTTCGCTCGAAGCCTGTTTGACCCAGTTGGCCGCAAAAGGCGTTTCTCCGAGCCTTGGCCAGAAGAACCGCTGTTAGACAAAATTGTCTCTCGGGCGAATGGTCTCTTCATTTTTATCAAGACCCTTGTTCTTACCCTTGAGCATTGTGAGGACCCCACAGAGTCTTTGCAGGCAGCCTCCAAAGATTCAGCCGGTACTGGGTTGGAAGCCCTATACAACCTTTACTCAAGTATCCTAGAGTCGAGGATAAAGCATCATAAAGCCGAGTTTCCGCGGATGATTGGAGTCCTTCTGACCACGGCTCCATACCGCGCCCTTTGCGAGAAGACAATCGCAGAGTTGGCGGGAGTAGAACCAAACCTGGTAGAAATGTGGGTGGAGGATTTGAGCTCTTTGCTATATCAAGACGAAGGGACCAATGGAGGGATTCGTGTCCGACATTTATCGATTTCAGACTTCCTTGTCAGCGGGGACTGTCCCTATCGAGTCAACCTCCAGGACTCTAATATGCAGCTGGGAATTTCTTGCCTCAAGACGATGGTTCGCGAACTCCGCTTCAATATTTGTGGGCTTGAAGATTCCCGACTCGCTAATACGGACATCGACGATCTCCAATCCCGAATCAAAAGCAACATTCCCGACTGCTTGCAATATAGTTCTCTCTACTGGTCAAATCATCTTTGTTTTGCTCCCGACAATGATAAGCGGGTGTGGAATAGCTTGGAGGAATTCTTTGAAGGGTTATGCCCATTATTTTGGATTGAAGTATTGAGCATTTTGGGAATGGTTCCGATGGGTGCTCCGAGCATTCGAAGCGTGATTTCCTGGGCCAAGGTGAGCCCAGCCCCAGCTTGTACTCGGAGTAGTTCTGATTGGCAGTAGAATGGAAATTCGGCTCTTCTGGAGAGAATTCATGACCTTTGCCGTTTCATCATCGCCTTTCGCACCCCCATCTCTATCAGCGCTCCACATACGTATCTTTCAACCCGACCCTTCTTGCCCTTACACTCGACTTTATCAAGCACCTTCAGCACGAGGTTTACTAAGGCCATTGAGGTGGTGAGAGGGAGATTGTCGTCATGGCCAGCACCGCCATCCTCATGGATCGGACATACCCACGCTATTACTTGCATGAGCTATTCCCCCAATGGGCGGCAGATCATTTCCGGATCCGTCGACATGACCATTCGGATCTGGGATGCTGAGACCGGTACCATAAGTGGTGAGCCACTTAAGGGCCACACCGGCGTGGTGAGGTCCGTTGCCTACTCTCCGGATGGTCGGTACATTGTCTCTGGATCTCATGACAAGACGATTCGGGTCTGGGATGCTGAGACCGGTGCCTTAGTAGGCACACCGCTACAGGGGCATAGCACCTATGTGTCGTCCGTCGCTTACTCCCCCGATGGACAGCACATCGTCTCTGGATCTGATGACAGCACGATTCGAATCTGGGATGCCGATAGTGGTGCTGCAGTTGGCAACCCTCTGGAGGGGCATAGCAGCGCGGTGTGGTCCGTCGCTTACTCTCCTGATGGGCACTACATCATCTCTGGTTCTGCGGACAGCACGATTCGAATCTGGGATGCCAAGAGTGGCGCTGCAGTTGTCAAACCTCTGGAGGGGCATAGCGGGGGTGTGGGGTGCGTCGCCTACTCTCCCGATGGGCGCCACATTGTTTCTGGATCTGAAGATAATACGATTCGAATCTGGGATGCCGATACTGGTGCTGCAGTTGGCAAACCTCTGGAGGGGCATAACAGCGTGGTGTTGTCCGTCGCTTACTCTCCTGATGGGCACTACATCACCTCTGGGTCTTATGACAAGACGATTCGAATGTGGGATGCCAAGACTGGTGCTGCAGTTTGCGATCCTCTGGAGGGGCATAGCTCAGGTGTGGGTGCAGTCGCCTACTCTCCCGATGGACAGCACATCATCTCTGGATCTTATGACAAGACGATTCGAATGTGGTGTGCTGGGAGTGGTGCTGCAGTTGGCAATCCTCTGGAGGGGCATAGCGACGGTGTGGGGTCCGTTGCCTACTCTCCCAATGGGCGGTATATCGCCTCTGGGTCCTATGACAACACGATTCGAATCTGGGATGCCGAAAGTGGTGCTGCAGTTGGCAGACCCCTCGAGGGGCATAGCGAGAGTGTGAGATCCGTCGCCTACTCTCCCGACGGGCGGCACATCATCTCTGGATCCGATGACAACGTGATTCGAATCTGGGATGCCGAGAGTGGTACTGCAGTTGGCAACCCTCTGGAGGGGCATAGCAGTGCGGTGTTGTCCGTCGCTTACTCTCCTGATGGGCACTACATTCTCTCTGGATCTGATGACAAGACGATTCGAACCTGGGATGCCAAGAGTGGTGCCGCAGTTGGCAAACCTCTGGAGGGGCATAGCGGGAGTGTGAGGTCCGTCGCCTACTCTCCCGACGGGCGGCACATCATCTCTGGATCCGATGACAACATGATTCGAATCTGGGACGTCGAGACTGGTGCTGCAGTTGGCAATACTCTGGAGGGGCATAGCAGCTGGGTGTTGTCCGTCGCTTACTCTCCTGATGGGCACTACATTCTCTCTGGATCTGATGACAAGACGATTCGAATGTGGGATGCCGAGAGTGGTGCCGCAGTTGGTAAACCTCTGGAGGGGCATAGTGAGAGTGTGAGGTCCGTCGCCTACTCTCCCGATGGGCGGCACATCATCTCTGGATCTCATGACAAGACAATTCGTATCTGGGATACCGAAGCCAATGCTGGAGTTGGTAGGCCTCTAGAGGGAGAGATTGCGAGTGTGCTGTCCGTTGCTTACTCTCCCAATGGGCAGCACATTGTTTCTGGATCTGACAGCAACACCATCCGTGTGCTGGAGACATTTTCATATCGACCATCTTCCTTTTCTACTCCTCTCCATGCCCATTTTTATGCACGGCCTGACTCACAGGGTTGGGTCAAAGACTCAGACGGTGGCTTACTCTATTGGGTGCCCCTAGATAGTCGTGGTGGCCTCCATTCACCCGCTCTCATTACAATCCCTCCCACATCTCATGTTCGAACAGTTTCACTTGATTTTAAAGACTTTGCCTTTGGGACCGCTTGGCCCCAAATTTTCAACGGTGCACAGCGCTAACCATCCTTTCCTCGTAACGTTTTGTATATAATTTGGTGTACAAGGTGCTCAATGGTTATTGAAGCTCGATCCCGTCTTCCTTCGGCTCCTCATTTTGTCACAAATGTCAACACCTGGTAAAGAAGGGACGTGCATCCGACTCGAGGACGACTACGGACATGCACACGCAGAAGTTGAAGTGGCCGACGTCACAAGACAGCACAGCAGATTAGTATTTGCATGGACAACCAACCAACGAGATGTACTGTTCGCGGCAGGCACGGAAGAGACGAGGGATAGCGCAAGAAGGGAGTTAGGACATCGGACCCGATCGACGCAGTGGGGAGATAAGACGAGCCAAAAGGAACAAAAAATGGCAAAAGAAAATGCACTAGTATTCGAGAGCAGACATGAAAATCGAAATCGTGGATATTTTTGAGCATATAACTTAATCAGGAGACGTTCATAACCGATGTTAAAAGCGATCGAGATTGAGAAATTTGGAGGTGAGTGTCATGTGGCGCTTGAGTCGAGGAGCGGACTGGATCGGATCGGGAGGCCGAATTGCTAGAGGACGCGCTGGGTGACTTGTTCAAACTGGGTTGGGACGAAACGCGGTGAAGTTCCAATTAGTGACGCAGGTCTATGCACGGCAAATTACGAGCATACCAGATCGGCAGCGAAACCAGTACTCGATCCTTGCAGTGGGGAGGAACATCATGATTTTCATCGTTCCGTCCTCTACTTCCTCTTTCCGCATAGTGGCCAACTATTTCTCAATGAACGCCGCGAGGATGGAGAGATGAACCTTGAACGGTGCAGCGAGGTACTTTTGGGACAACGAGTATTCGTCGACTCTTCTGATCTTCCGCAGTGAACGTGGAGGTGTACTTGTGCGATGGGAGCAAATAAAGGTTGGCGATCTATTACAAAGGGTGTCACCATGTCTGGTATGATAGACATGAGGGCAGCGCAAACCATGCGGACGTCCTTAGGGGTAGTAGCAGAGAACAGTAGGGTTTGCCTGTTGGTCAAAGTCAGTCCATGAACCGCGTGGATATATGACGAATCTAGCGATTACTGTTCGATCAGGCAAGAACGCTACGATTTGCTCCAAATCTTTTCGGAAACCCCAGTCAAGGAAACGACCTGCCTCATCAAGAATCAGCCATTGAAGACCCGAAAGAAGCGGTGCGAGATCTCCATTCTGGAGTAGGTCGAGAAGGCGGCTCACGTCCATGATGACGATCAAACGAGACAGAACCACCATTTAAAATGTTCGGGTTCGCAGGACAACATACACGATACAACGCAAGAGTTTCCCCATCTCGCCACACGGACTTGCGAATACGATCTCTATGTTCGATATACTATGGATGTGCATCTGCCCTTATCGGGCAGTGCTTGGTCAAACAAAACGTCACGTGTTTAAACCTTGTCTCCACCGCGTCGCGTGGCCACCCTTGTTGGTCGATGAGTGCATTGTCGACGCACGTCATAAGCGCATACACTGGAGTTACCAACCCCTTTGCGCTCCCCCCTTCGCATCCTTCTCGCAAGCCGCGCTCACCCTCGCGATATCTGGCCCAATAAGCTGTAACGCGGCTATGGACGGATACTTACGCGTATCCTTCCTTCTCTCACTCCCACTCCCACTCCCACTCCCAACAACCCCAGCCACCTTTCGGTAGCGGTTACAATCCAAATGTACCTCAACACGCGGATGTTGACTTGTCGGCACACACAGCACAGCAAATCACCACCCTACAAGATAAACTCGATAAGAAGCTTGGTCCAGAGTTCATTAGCCAACGTCCGGGCCCAGGTGGGCAGGGCGAGTTGACCTACGCAGACGGTTGGAAGATTATCAACCTCGCCAATGAGGTTTTCGGATTTAATGGCTGGAGTAGTTCTAGTACATCGTGAACTATCGACTACGTGTGTACTCACAAAAGGTCAATTCGTATACGATGGTTGGCTGATTTGGCGTCCTTCCAGATTGACTACAACGAGCAAACACAGAGACACTGCGTCGGGTCACAGCAATTATCAAGGTCACTTTGTGTGATGGGGTGTACCATGAAGACGTCGGATTCGGCATGCTCGACAACGGCAGGCAGAAGGGTATGGCCCTCAATGAGGCACGGTTCTTCCTCCTGTTATCCCATGGTACAACGTCAATTACCAAGCTATTCGATCCAGTGCAAAAAAGAAGCCGTGACGGACGCGTTGAAGCGCACACTCCATAACTTTGGCAAGGTCCTTGGCACTGCCTCTACGACAAGGGATACGCAAAGGTCTGTTTACGTCCCCTTCGCGTAACATGGTACCCTTTCCTAACAAACCCGACCAGGGAGTGGTCAAGATTCAAATCCCGCCACCAGGTCCGAGCTCCATCGCCGTCCAGAGTATTATGATCCCCCTACAGGCAGTAATTTAGCTACCTGTCCATCGAGCGCTGGACCTAGTAATATGGGACCCCCTCCTACCGTTCCGGCGCGGACGTCGCCTGCACAATCAGGCCTTGCGCCCCAGTTTCAGCGTCAAGCACAAGAATCTCCTCGGCAGATAGAACCTCGTCCTCACCAGAAACACGTAAGATCCACCATTATTCAACCTGAACGAGAACCACGGCAATCTCATGTAGCAGAAGCTAAGTCTGCACCTGCTACGACCAGTACAATGGCTCGTTACGGCATCCTAGCCGCACTGGCTGGATCATCCCCTATCTCCGCACCTTCACCACTTCTTCCGACGGACACTCTGCTACAGACAGAATCGAGCGTCCAAGTACCTCCCGCCCAGCTTGTACAACAGCAACCACAACGCCCCGTCAGTCCCACCCTCCCCAACGTGCCGTTCAATTACCGAAGGAACTATCCTTCGCCGATTTTGCTGACGGAGACGATTCGTTCCACAATGACCTCTCTAGAATCATACTGGGTGACTCACCTCAACCGGATCGCAGCTTTGGCATCGGTCCACCGCCTGCGTACACTAGCCCCATGCCTCTATCAAGGACGGGTTCATTCACTACTGCCAAGGGGAATCAAGGTGGGGGTGACGAGACCAACCAGGAATGTACCATTCCCACACGCGGACAAGGTCGGTGTGAAGCGCAGTGCGGAGGAGGCATTCGCTTCCGGCAAGGCAGCGATCACTGCGGTTCCTGGGGTCGGAGGGAAAGCGGACTGGCCTGTGTTTGGTGAACTCGAAGTTGGCTCTGACGGCGCAGTTTTGAAAAGGGTACGGCGGTAGTTGCCGTCTATTGGAAACTTACTGGTTTGTACTTGACAGGATAATAATCACCTTTGCACGGTCTGTCTTGTTGGTCAAGTGACATCCCAAATCATGGACTTTTGCGGTGGAACGAGGTCCGATTATTGTATCAGACAATCCATTATGGTACATGTATTACATTCAAGGACGGATTGCTTTCGAGTCCCTTTCATTTGTGGCAGAGTTCGAGCAGGATTCGATGTTCGCGACAGGTGCATTGTTTGAGAGGTGTATTTGTGGATGGTGTTTACAGGGATTTAACCTGAGCGAGAGGACAGCATACCACAGAGCGTGAGCATTATCCGAATTCCAGTGAGAGCTAAGGATTTCATTATCAACCGCGCTCCTAGTCTTCGTGCTCTAGCGGCAAGGACCTGTTCACTGGAGCTTCCGAGTGCCTTGCTGCAGTCGACGTTAGCTGTGGCGCCCTGCGGAACTTTGAATGAACATCACCGACCTTCCCTTTCTCATTCCTTTTTTATGGCCCCGCTGCAACCTTCGCATGCCAGGAGTTATTAGGCTCGGGGCTGAAGTGGAGGCGGTGATACTTTTAGCTTCATTAGGAGCTGTACTTTCCTTGACACAGTTGGCAGGGAACAATCCCTTTTTCCCACCCGCCGTGGTGCCTATCCACCGCCCATCGTCTATTTGCTCAACACCGTAGCTATACCCGCCCTCTACGAAATTGATTTTACCGTCCTCTTGGTCCTCGTACGGGCGTTTGACAAGCACGGTCAGACTCCGTGAGGAGACGGGACTGGGTATAGATGAGGGTAGATCAAGCAGGTGGGGAGGAGGTGAAGGTAGAACACACGGAGTTGGTGGATTGGGTAGGGGTGGTTGTGGAGTGGGTGGTGCTGGCGGAGGAGTTCTTGGCGAAGGCAGCAACGGCAGGGATGCCAGCGGTGGTTGAGGGCATGCAGTAGAGGACTTCCCAGAAGGCTTATCCATGTTCTCCACGAATTTGCTAGCCATCGCCTGTACCACGTTGATTGTACTAGCATCCATCAGGCGTTCAAATCCCTCGAGGCTAATCCATGATCCATCAATCAACTCCAGTGGGTCCTCTTGACCACTCCTTATCCATATTTGGAAGCTCTCCAGAGGGTACTTTGACCGTTGCCTTGACAGGATAATGGACATGAACTCCGGAATCAAGGCAAAAGGCTCACTTGGTCGCAACCAGCGACGATATCGGAGCCCAAATCGCCTAAGCGATGGACATACTGGTGTGTTCCGACACCCTGGAGTGGCGGTGGTACAGACCGGCTGTACGACAAGTGACCGGAGGACCTTCGCTCCAAGTGAAGAAGGCTCCGCGTTGTCAATCACCAGTTCCTCTAAATCCGACATGAAGGCTATTGCCTTTATCCAGGCCTCGTTCGTGGCCTCGATACTAATATGGACGACTCGTGGTGAAAGTCGGCTCTCTCGTAGAGCGTGACTAGAAAACCGAATTAACTCTCGATTTCCCCGTAGTTTATGCGAAGAGGAGCACGCTACAGAGAGGTGGACAAGGTTGGGTGCTGAGACACCAGTAAGGATATCGAGAGGATAGCCTTGGAATGTCAACTGCTTGCAGTTAGGGAGGGTGGTGCTGAATGTCTGCAGAATGTGACGATGAAGTGGAAGGAGAACGGTGCAGCTCTCGAGAGCAGGAAAGGTCTTGCAACTCATCCACTGAATGGAGACAGCTCTGAGGCCGAGATGACGGAGTGTGTGAACAAACGGCAAGTCGACATCATTGTTATAGGTGGGAAAGGAGAGATGAGAGGCAGTAAGGGATTCCAGTTGATGTAGGTGAGGTAGAAGGTCAACTGGGTTGCGCAACCCCCGGGTATCGAGGGAGAGCACTTTGACGGAATGGAAGATTGCGGGATAGGTAGGAGCAAGGAATGATATCACACTCGGTGAATTTATTTCCACTGTCGTAAGCTCTCGACTGGCTGATTTGCCGAGAACGCGCAAAAGATGGTCGAGGAGGGGCGACATCTCGCAAGCGCACTTGATCCTGAATGTTCTAATGCGGTTCATGACAGTATCCGAGCATTGTTGGAGTCCACTGTTCACGAGGTGCTCAGGCAAGTCGGCCTGTGTTGGGAACGTCTCCACTACTAAGCTTCGCCATCGGTCGGTTGCTTCAATGGCAGCGAAAATAGCCTGGTAAGCACCCTCTGTTGGGGTGGAATGGCCACGGTCGATCTCCGTATCAACTACTACATCCAAAAACCTTTGGTTCCCTTCCAACTTGGTTGTGACAGCGTCCTTTGGGGTTGTTGTGCCCAGGTTGAGTGATGCCCAAATACCAGTGACGATGGTACGCCAATGTTTACATACGAGCATCAATGCCAAAGGTGAGTCGCTCGCTTCGTCGATGATAAAGAGTAAAATTTGTTGGAGCAACTCTAGTGGAAGGCGGGCGATGGGTGTGATAATTTGGATTAGCCACCAATATTTTTGGGTAGTGGGTGAGTGGCTGTATAGGTGAGATGCAAGTATATGACGATGGTCGGGTTCAATGGAGTAAATGATGTCCTTCAGTTTCGAATCTGCCAATACATCAACATATGTAAATGTATGCGACTGCACCGGCCACACCCCTCCCCCCAACGCTTGTGACAGGGCCTCCACCCGTGCCAGGGCCTGGGGCTCTACCTGCGCATGCCCCCGCGTGCGCGCCTCCGCTCGCGCCTGTAGCACTACCAGCCGAAGTTGCGGCGGCACCGGTGGCGGTCCGTACTCTAACGCGTGCCGTGACGGTGGCGGTGGCGGTGGCCGAGGTGGCGGTGGCAATCGAGGCGGCGGTGGCAACCAAGGCGGCGGCGGGGGTCTGGCTGGGGTGCTCGTGTCCCTAATACTTTGGGGAACGGTCTTGTGCATGGTTTGTTTGGACTTTGGGCTTTGGACAAGTTGTGGAGTTGACCGTGTTCGTAATCGTGTTGGTAGTCTCATGAAGAGCTTCATATACACATCGACAGACCATTTCCGCGTGAAGACCACGCCCAAATCACCCCCCGTTTCCTGTCTCGAGAAGGAGAAATCAATTCCGCCAGCTGCCGAGCTGCATCCTCCCCAAATTACCGAAGGAGTTATCCAGAGGAAGTTCGCCGATTGGGGACGATTCGTTCTACAGCGACGTCGTTCGATTCCTCGACAACGCTGGTCGACACGCTCGGTCTCGCTCACCCTCGCTGCGGCCAGCCCAAGGCGCGCTGGAACCGAGACCTGGAGCCAAGACGGACGGGAAAGGCAAGGGAATAGTGAGATCAATTATGACGGGCCTGCTGCGCGGCTCACCTGAACCGGATCACAGCTTTGGGATCGGCCACCTGCCTGTATACGCTGATCCACCAAGGGCGAGTTCGTTCAGTACTGTCACGGGCGGTACTACTGTTAAGGTGGTTCGTTATCCCCTCAGGGGTGACCACACCCGAACAGGGCCGCACACCTGGGCCACGCGGTAGAGGAGGCATTTCATGGGGTGGGTGTGAAGGCGACAATGGACCGGACTGTGCCCATAAATATGATATACGAGCACCAGGTACGTTGCGGTCGTGTGAATGTGAATGTACCCAGAAGCGGAGAAAGCAAGGTTGGAGACAAAGACGACATTTCAGTCTCTTAATTAAACGGTCGTATATTTGGCATTTACAGCAAAGATGTCATGGACGGATCAAGCAAAGAAGATAAACAGTGTTACAAGTGAAGAGGCTTTGTAAAGTCGTGGGCGGCCATGTCCACTTGGCTAACAAAACGATCAAATGATGAGATCGCGGCTCGAACTCGGGCCCCCAAATTCCCGTTGATTATCTAGTCCCGCCTCGGTTCCTCCCACTATTTCCGGCATTGTACTCATGAAGAGAGCATGGGTACTGTGATCCCTCGGGATGCCTGGTCGCGGGATGAGTGGGTGAGTCTTTGTAATCCAAGCAACCCGGCAATGCGCGCATGCCATAGAGCCCTTTCATTCAGTACTGACAACGTCGGCCATCACGAGCCCCTCGCACTGCCTAGAGCACGAGTGCCATGCCGATCAGCCTCAAGGAAGCTTCTAGGGTTAGTTATGCTCGGTTACTCTGGGACCCCCACATAGAATACGACGCCGGCAGATTCAGTGGTACTCGATCACGAGCGCTGTATGAACACACCAATCAATCAGCGCCTCAAGAATTTGAGACGACTCCATCGTAATCAGCGATACACTATTTGAGAGGTGTATTTGTTTTATAAGGAATTAACGTGAGGGGGAGGAAAAGTGGAACACCCAACAGAACGTGAGCACAACCCATATTCCAGTGAACGCAAATGATTTTCATTAGCAGCCGCGCCACTTATTCAATCATCTATCATCTATAAAATTCGAAGGGAACAAGTTAAAAAGTCTTCGAATCTTGAACTTGCCTTGAGGTGCCGAACGGACTTTTGCACTCGACGCTGGCTGTTGCGCTTTGGAGAACTTTGGATCATCATCGCCGCTCTTCCCTTTTCGCTCATTTTTTTCTGGCCCTGTTGCGACCTCTACATGCCCGAAGTGACTGGGTTCGTGGTTGCTCTCACGGGGTGTAGGGACAGTGGTACTTCGGCTTCATTAGGAGGCGCACTTTTTGCGACATAGCTGGCAGGGAACAATCCCCTTTTTCCGTCCGCCATGGTGCCACTCCACGACCCATCGTCTATTGGCTCAACATCGTAGATGTATTCGCCATCTACGAGGTTGATCTGATCGTCCTCTTGGGCCTTGTGCGGGCATGTGACAAGTACGGTTGGAATTCGTTGGGAAGTAGGACGTGAGGAAGGTCGCGGAGGATCGGGCGGAGGGGGAGGTCGAGGTGAAGGTGGTGGCGAAGGTGGGGTGGCGAAGGCGGAGGTGCTGGAGGTGCCGGAATGGGTGGAGGGACTGAAATGTGGGGACGTGGAGTGGGTCCAGGGGATAGACCGGGCGTAGAAATCGGGGAGCGGATCCGGAGGGGGTGAAGGGCGGGGAGGTGGAATGGATAGAGGGGTGACTGTCGTGGGGCTGGTGGTGCTAGTGGTGCTGTGATTTTGGTTGTGGTCGTGGTCCTGTCAGCAGGGGGTCTGGCGATAGTGATTATGGTGCCGGTAGTGGCCGTTGCGGTTCTGCGTCGAGGTGGGGGCAAAACGGTGACGTAAAGGGTGAGGGTGGTCATAAAATGTCGGGACCTCGCGCTTGTAGGCGACGGGCGAAGATCAGGCCGTCATGATCCAAGCCAGCATGCCGCTTCAATACAGGGTCGGTTGTATGGTCACGGCCGTTCGGCTTCATAGCGGGTCATTATAATGAGAGTTATGAGCTCTTACATAGAAGTCTCGAGTGGAGAAGAATATCTGATATAACCGTGCTAGATCATATTTGTGATCCCCTTCGGACTGAATCGCTTCATCGATCTTTTCCTCAAGCGTACTGCAATCATCGCACCTTAGATGACGAGAAGGAAGAGAAAGTGGACCTACTCACCCCAATTCCATACCCTCATTGTACTGTTTCTCTGTTGGCCCGTCGGGGCCGATAAAATCGTTGAACAGGATGATGAGATGAAAAGGTTGACGAGCGATGCTAATGACTTGGAAGGAGAACCACTTCAATCTTCTGCTCTTCCGAAGGACATTGCCAGCCTGAACACAGCTCGACAACAGGAACTTGCAGGGCGGTTTTTTCAGGTTTTGGCGTCTGGAACTGTAAATAGAAGAATTGGTTAAAAAAGACAATTTGAGCGCCTAATAAATTGTCAGGTATCGTAATACGTTCCCTAGGACCGCGGTCTAAGAGCTGGCACGATGATTCCGGAGGTGGTCATTGTGGTGGCGACAGAGGTGAGTCTGTCAGTGGTGGTGTCGGGGCTGGGGCAACAACGGCAGCGCCACCACCCAGCGGTAGTGAATCTGGTGGTGGTCATAGTTCTGGTGGGAGTGATAATCGAGGCAGAGGCAACAACGACGGGGGGGGAAGTGGGAGGAGTACACCACGCCCAAATCATGGCAAAAAGTGCGCGCTAGAATCCATGGGTCGAGTTAAGCCTCGAGATTAAGAGGGTATAAGTCAGGGGCGCCTCTGAGACCTCGCAAGAGTGAAGTCGGGTTGCCCGAATCACCAAGACCGATCGAGGTGACCTCCGATTTTTACAGTTATTGGAATGCCACTAAATTATGTGCGCCCTTTGTAAGTGCTGCTGAGTCCTAGTGTCGAAGTGCTTTGCAAAGCTTCCAAGCTAAAGTGTCGCTCCCAGAGTAGGCGATGAAAGAAGCTAGGTGTGAGCCGAAATCACTCGCCGTCCGATCCGCCTCTTATAGGTATGCCTGAGAAAAGTGAGGCAGTTGCGTGTTGCGTGGCTGCGATGTCTATGTTCGAGAATATACGAAATCTGCGCGTCTGCCTTTTCGGGCAGTGCTTGGTCAAACAAAACGTCACGTGTTTGGACCGTGTCTCCGCCTCGCCGTCGCGTCGCCGTCGCGTCACCACCTTTGTTGGTCGATGAGTGCATTGTCGACGCACCTCATAAGTGCATACACTGGACTCATTAACCCCTCTGCGCTCCCTCCCCTTCGCGTCCCCACAAACCGCGCGAACCCCACCGACCCTTGCGATATCTTGCCCAATGAGCTATAACGCGGCTATGTACGGAAACTTCAACGCGTATCCTTCCTTCTCAAACTCTCACTCCCACTCCCAACAACCCAGCCACCTTTCGGTAGTGGTTACAATCCATATAGACTTCAACAGACAATAATCAGTGCGGATGCTGACGTGTCTGTGCATACAGCTCAGCAAATAGACACCCTACAAGCTAAACTCGATGAGAAGCTTGGTCCAGAGTTCACTGGCCAACGTCTAGGCCCAGGCGAGGCGAGTTGACCTACGCGGAAGGCCGGAAGATTATCAATCTCGCCAATGAGGTCTTCGGATGTAATGGCTGGAGTAGCTCTATTACATCGTTAGCTATTGACTACGTGTGTACTCACACAGAATCAATGCGCATACGACGGTTGGCTGGTTTCGGATTGACTACAACGCGTAAACACAGCGATACTGCGTCGGGGTCACAACGATTGTCAAGGTCATTTTGCGTGATGGGGTGTACCATGAAGACATCGGATTCAGCATGCTCGACAACTGCAGGCAAAAGTGTATGGCCCTCGACAAGGTACGTTTTCTTCCTCCTGTTATCCCATACTACAACGTTAATTACTCCCACTGATACCAAGCTATTCGATCCAGTGCAAGAAAGGAGCCGTAACGGACGCGTTGAAGCGCACACTCCGTAACTTTGGCAACTTACTTGGCAGCTGCCTCTACGACAAGGAGTATGCAAAGGTCTGTTTACGTCCACTCAGAGTGACATGGTAACCTTTCTAACAAACCCGACCAGGAAGTGGTCAAGATTCAAATCCCGCCACCAAAATTCAACATGTCCGAGCTCCATCGCCGTCCAGAGTATTCCGACCCCCCTACAGGCAGTAATTTAGCTATCTGCCCGTCGAACGATGGACCTAGTAATATGGAACCCCCTCCTACCGTTCCAGCGCCGACGTCTCTTGCACAGTTTCAGCGTCAAGCACAACAATCCCCTCAGCAGATAGAATCCCGTCCTCATCAGGAACACTCCGTAAGATCCACCATTCTTCAGCCTGAACGCGAACCACCGCGATCCCATGTAGCACCTGCACACACCACGACCAGCACGATGGCTCGTCCCGGCATCCTAGCAGCACTGGCTGGATCATTCCCTGTCTCCGCACCTTCACCATTTCTTCCGACGGACTCTCAGCTACAACCAGAATCGACCGTCCAAGTACCTCCCGGCCAGCTTGTACAACAACAACCACAACCTCCACCCCGTCAGCCGCACCCTCCCCAACAGACCATTCAATTGCCAAAGGAACTATTCCAGGAGTTCGCCGATTTTGCTGACGGAGACGATTCGTTCTACAACGACCTGAATCTAGAGTCGTTTGACGTATCAAAAATGCTGGCCGACGCGCTTGACTTGGACTCATCATCACCAACACCACCACCACCGCCGCCGTTGGTGCCCCCCCCACTGAAACCAGCGCAGGGCCCACTGCAACCGTGACGGACGCGAAAGGCAAGGGACGGATGAATGCGATTATGTCTGGTCTGCTGGGTTACCCGCCTCAATGGGGACGCAGCTTTGGCATCGGTCCACCGCCTGCATACGCTAGCCCCATGCCTCCATCAAGGACGAGTTCTTTCACTACTGCAACGGGCAGTGCTGATGTCAAGGGCAATCAAGGTGGAGGAGGGTTCGTCATCTCCGCAGGGGTGACGAGACCAAACAGGAATGTACCGCCTGTACACCTGGGCAAGGCCGGTGTAAAGCGCAGTACGGAGGAGGCATTTGCTGAGGTTCCTGGGGTCGGAGGGAAAGCGACGGCGGACCGGACTGTGCTTGGTGAACTCGAAGTTGGTTCTGACGGCGCGGTTTTCAAAAGGGTACGACGATAGTCGTCTATTGGAAACTTACTGGTTTATACTCGACTGGACAGTCATCATGTTTGTACGGTCCCTTCTTGGTGGTCAAGTGACATCCGAAATGATGGACTTTTACGATGGAACGAGCTCCGATTATTGTATGTCCATTATGGTACATGTATTACATTCAAGGACGGATTGGTTGCTTTTCGAGCATAATTCGATATTCGCGACAGGTGCATTGTTTGAGGGGTGTATTTGTGGTTGGAGTTTACAGGGATTGAAACCTGAGGGAGAGGATATCAACCACACTCCTGGTCAATCTTTGTCTTCGTGCTCTAGAAGAAAGGACCTGTTCTTCGGAGCTTCCAAGTTCCTTGTTGCATTTGACGTTAGCTGTGGCGCCCTGCGGAACTTTGAATAATTATCACCGACCTTCCCTCTCGCTTTCCATTTCTCTGGCCTTGTCGCGACCTCAGCATGCTCGAAGCCGGAGCTGTTCTCATGGGCAGAGTAGGAGTGCTGCACTTTCCTCGACATAGCTTCCAGGGAACAACCCCTTCTCCCGCCCATCATGGTGCTACTCCATCCACAACCCATCGTCGAATCCCCCAACATCGAGGATGTATTCGGGCTCTATGAGGTTGAACTCATTGCCTGTAAAACAAGCATGGTCAGAGTTCTGTTCTTCGGTGCTGGTCTTACGGAGCGGAGGTACTTCGGCCTCGTTAGGAGTCGCACTTTCCACGACATAGCCGGCAGGGAATAACCCCTTTTCCAGTCCGCCGTGGTGCCTCTCCACCACCTATCGTCTAATCACCCAACATCGTAGATATATTCGCCTTCTATGGGGTTGATCTCTCTGTACCTTTGGTCCTCACACGGGTGTGTGACAAGCACGATCAGAAGCTGTGGGGAGACCAGATCGGACAGAGATGAGGATGGCGGTGTTAAACCCGGTCTTGTGCATGGTTGGTTTGGACTTTGAGCTTTGAACAAGTGGGACAAGTTTTGGGGTTGGCCGTGCTCGTACACCAATGAATGAAGAGCTTCAGCAGACGATTCCGCGTAACGGCCACACCCAAACCACGCTGCGTTTCCTGTACTTCACTACCACTACTGGCAGCATGTGGCCACCCCCTTTTATTCATCGAGTCAGCAAAATTCAATTTTTGATTCGCATTGGTTCCGCACTATTGACTAATATTAGACAGAACATCACGTCCTTAGCAATACCACTAGGAAGAAGAGTCAACACACACTCATCTAACCCAAAGTACCTCGTTGCGCCATCGAAGGATCACCTATCCAACCTCACAGCATTTATTGAAAAGTAGTTGGCCACTCGTGCGGAAGGAGGAAGGAGCAGACGGAACGATGAAAATTGTTCCTCCCCACTTCAAGGAATCCTAGTTTCGCTGCCGATCTGATGTACTCGTGATCTGCGACGCATAAACCTGCATCACTGATCGGAACTTCACCGCACTTCGTCCTACCTCAGTTTGAACAATTGAAGTTCTCCCACTCGTTACTCCAGTTCCTCGAGTGTCACTTGCAGCAAAGTCTTCGCCACCAGGAAGTTCGTGCTTTGGAGAACTCTGAATCATCATCGCCGCCGTTCCTTGTTGGCTCCTCTTTTTCCTCGCCCTGTTGCGACAGCTGCATGGCCGAAGTGACTGGGTTCGAGGTTGCGCCCACGGGGTGTAGAGGCGGTTTGGCTTCATTAGGCGCCGCATTTTTCTCGACAGTGCTGGCAGGAAGCAACTCCATCTTCCTGTCCGCTGTGGTGCCACTCGGACCAGGCGGAAGGAGAGGTCGAGGTGAAGGAATTGGGGAAGGTAGAGATGCTGGAGATGGTATAACGGGCAGAGGCAGAGGGACTGGAAGATGCACTACAGGCAGTGTTGCCGCCTCTCCTTGGTGCTTTGGTTCCCCTCTTGATTGCTGCTCCGGCCCTACTAGCCCCTCAAGCTGCTTTGTTACCTCTTTTAGCTGCTCTGCCACCTGCTCCGGCTGCTCTGCCACCTGCTCTAGCTGCTTTTCCACCTCTCCTGGCCGATCCCCCGCTATCTGAGTAGGTCCAGGGGATCCAGAAATCCCGGACGATGGATCCGAAGGGACTGGAGGACTATCATCACACACCACCTCGTCAGGACCTCGCGCTTGTAGGTGACGGGCGAAGATCAGGGCGTAATGATCCAAGCCGGCAAGCCGCTTCAATACAGGGTCAGTTGTATGGTCACGGCCGTTCGGCTTCACAGCGGGTCATTATACTGAGAGTTCATCAGGGTTATGAGAACTTACATAGAAGTCTCGAGTGCAGAAGAATATCTGATATAACCGTGCTAGATCATATTTGTGGTCCTCTTCGGACTGAATCGCTTCATCGAGTTCCAGAATTTCGAGTTCGTCGATCTTATCTCCCAATTCCTCAAGCGCACTGCAATTATTGCACCTTAGATGACGAGAAGGAAGAGAAAATAGACCTACTCATCCAATTCCATACCCTCGTCGTACTGATCCTCTGTTGGCCCGTCGGGGCCAATGAAGTTGTTGAACAGGATGACGAGATGAAAAGCTTGACGAGCGACGCTAATGACTTGCAAGGAGAACCACTTCAATTTTCTGCTCTTCTGAAGGACATCACCAGCCTGAACGTAGCTCGACAACAGGAACTTGTAGAGCGGCTTTTCAAGATTCGGCGTTTGGAACTGCAAATAGGACAATTGGTTAAAAATGACAATTTGAGCGCCTAATAAATTGTGATATACCGTAATGAGTTCCCTAGGACCGCGATCTAAGAGCTGGTCCGATGACTCTGGAGGCGGTCGTTGTAGTTCCGGCGGTGGTCGCTGTGGTTCTGGCGGTGGTCGTTGTGATTCTGACGGTGGTCGTCGTGGCGGTGACAGATGTAGTTCTGTCAGCGGTGGTGTTGAGGCAACGGCAGCGTTTTTGGTGGCGGCCCCGTAGGCGGCGCCACCGCCCAGTGGTGGTGAATCTGGTGGTGGTAGTTCTGGTGGGAGTGGTAATCGAGGCAGAGGCAACCACGACGGGGGTAAAGTTGGAGGATAGGAGTGGTAATAATAAACCCACGCCTTGTCAATAATTGAACGGCCCAGATCGTGACAAAAGGTGCGCACTAGAACCGGTCGGTTGACCCATGGGTCCAGATAAGCCTCAAAGTCCTCAGATATGAGGCGAGATTGAGAGTATGTATGTCAGGGCGCCTCTGAGGCGTCGCAAGAATGAAGTCGGTTTGCCCGAATCACCTAGACCGAGGTGACCTCCAATCTTCACAGTTATTAGAATGCCACTAAATTCTGTGCGTCTGTGCGTCCTTTGCAAGTGTAGCTGAACCCAGTGTCGAAGCGCTCCACAAAACTTGCAAGCTAAAGTGTCGCTCCCGGAGTAGGCGATGAAAGAAGCTAGGTGTGAGCTGAAAACACTCGCCGTCCGAAACGCCTCTTATGTGTGCCTGAGAAAAGTGGGGCGGTTGGGTGTTGGGGCTGAGACGACGTGAGACCGGAAGTTAAGTAGAGCAAAATCCCGCCGTTCGCCTCGTGTCGATCATAACCCAAAAATTTCACGGAAGTTGAACTTGTATCCTACACTCTGGAGATATGTCAGAGGGTACGGGGTGTCTTTGCGGCGACTCGCCTGACCTGAAGTAGACGCCCGACGGGACAATATTGGTTAAGACTGCCAAAGATAAAGGTTTTTTATACAGGTAAATACACGTAAGGGAGCTGGGGTGAAAGGAGTGGGGAATGGGCTTACACCATTGTTGAGGTTGGTAAGGTGGGTGTTGACATTCATGCAGCATCAGGCTGATTGGAAATTGATACGCAACATCTGTGCCTGCTTCTCCGTGATTCCTTTTACACCTATCACCTCTTGGCTTCCAGACATCTCACGCATTTTTATCAACCTCCGCACATTCTCGACGGTCAAATAATGCATTGGCAGCCACTCCGATTACTTAACTGCTCTGCTGATCAACAGTGCTATGTTCGCCCTTTTGCGCTGCAAGTTCACTAGCTCCACGACACCTTCATTGATCATCGACGCTTTGCTTCCACAACAGTGACCAGATGACGCCTGGAAAGAGCGAACATCGGAGTTCACAAATCTTTGCAGGATTGGGGGTTCGAATGCGAAAGGAAAGTACTAACGAAATGGAGGCCAGCCTTGTTCTACGGCTCGGTCATAAATTATCCTTCGTATGCAGCAGTTGGGCCTCAGAGGCACATGCCACTAAACTCTGTGCGTCCTTTGTAAGTACTGCTGAGTCCCAGTGTCGAAGTGCTCCGCAAAACGTACAAGCTAAAGTGTCGCTCCCAGAGTAGGCGATGAAGGTAGGTGTGAGCTGGAATCACTCGCCGTCCTATCCACCTCTTATAGGTAGTCTTGAGAAAGGTGAGGCGGTTGCGTGTTCCGTGGCTGGTGATAGAAGCGCGTCTGCCTTTTCGGTCAAACAAAACGTCACGTGTTTGGACCTTGTCTCCGCCTCGCCGTCACGTCACCACCCTTGTTGGCCGATGAGTGTATTCTCGACGCACCTCATAAGCGCATACACTGGGCTCACTAACCCTCTGGGCTCCCTCCCTTCGCGTCCTCACAAACCGCGCGAACCCCGCCCACCGTTGCGACATTTGGCCCAATGAGCCATAACGCGGCTATGCATGGAGCTCTTAATTAACACGTATCCTTCCTTCTCGAATTCTCCCTCTCACTCCCAACAACCCCAGCCACCTGTCCGTAGCGGTGATTTTCCAAATATACCTCAACAGGCGGATGTTGACTTATTGGTGCATACAGCTCAAGCAAATCGCCACCCTACAAGCTAAACTCGAGAAGAGGCTTGGTCCAGAGTTCATTAGCCAATGTCCGGGCCCAGGCAGCCAGGGCAAGTTGACCTGTGTGGAAGGCTTCGGATTTAATGGCTGGAGTAGCTCCATTACATCGTTAGCTATCAACTACGTATGTACTCACAAAAGTCAATGCGCATACAATGGTTGGCTGACTTACCATCCTTCCAGATTGACTACAACGACTAAACACAGCGACATTGCGTCGGGGTCACAACAATTATCAAGGTCACTTTGCGCGATGGGGTGTATCATGAAACGTTGGATCCAGCATACTCAACAACTGCAGGCAAAAGGGTATCGCTCTCGACAAGGTACGTGTGATTCCTCCTGTTATCCTATGGTACAACGTCAATTAGTTCCACTGATACCAAGCTATTCGATCCAGTGCAAAAAAGAAGCCGTGACGGACGCGTTGAAGCACACAAACCGTAACTTTGGCAACATACTCAACCACTGCCTCTACGACAAGGAATACGCAAAGGTCTGTCTACGTCTACTTAGCGTGACATGGTACCCTTTTCTAACGAACCCGACCAGAAAGTGGTCAAGATTCAACTCCCGCCACCAAAGTTCAACAGGCCCGAGCTCCATCACCGTCCAGAGCATTCCGATCCCCCTACAGGCAGTAATTTAGCTACCTGTCCGTCGAACGCTGGACCCAGTAGTATGGGACCCCCTCCTACTGTTCTAACGCGAACGTCTCCTGCACAGTCAGACCCCGCTCCCCAGCTTCAGCGTCGAGCACAACAATCCACTCGGCAGATAGAGTCTCGTCCTCCTCAGGAACACTCTGTAAGACCCACCATTCGTCAGCCTGGACGAGAACCACCGTAATCTCATGTAGCAGCAGCTAAGTCTGCACCTGCTGCGACCAATACAATGGCTCGTTCCGGCATCCTAGCAGCACTGGCTGGATCATCCCCTGTCTCCGCACCCTCACCACTTCTTCCGACGGACACTCTGCTACAACCAGAATCGATAGCGCAAGTACCTCCCACCCAGCTTGTACAATCACAACCACAACCTCCGCCCCGTCAGCCGCACCCTCCCCAACGTGCTATTCAATTGCCGAAAGAACTATCCCAGGAGTTCGCCGATTTTGCTGACGGGGACGATTCGTTCTACAACGACCTGAATCTAGAGTCGTTCGACGCATCGACGCACTCAGCTCGGGTCCACCACCATCACCACCACCGTTGGTACCTCCCACTGAGACCGGCGCAAGGCGCACTGCAACCGCTACGGACTCGAAAGGCGAGGGGACGAGCGCAATTATGTCAGGTCTACTGGGTGAGTCACCTCAACCGGATCGCAGCTTTGGCATCGGTCCACCGCCTGCATACACCAGCCCCATGATTCCATCAAGGACGAGTTCATTCGGCGCATACGGTTCAGCAAATCGCCACCCTATAGGCTAAACACGATAAGAGGCCTGGTTTGGAGTTTATTAGCCAACTTCCAGGTGCAGGCGGCCAGGGAAAGTTGACCTACACGGAAGGTTGGAAGATTATCACCTCACCAACGAGGTTTTCGGATTTAATGGCTGGAGTAGTTCTATTACATCGTTAGCCATCGACTACGTGTGCATTGATAAAAACTCAATGCGCATACGATGGTTGGCTGATTTGCCACCCTTCCAGATTGAATATAACGAGCAAACCCAGCGATACTGCGTTGGGGTCACAGCAATTATCAAAGTCACCTTGCGTGATGGGGTGTATCATGAAGACGTCGGATTCGGCATGCTCGACAACTGCAGGCGAAACGTCGACAAGGTACGCGTTTTTCCTCCTGCTACCCCATGGTACAACGTCAATTAGTCCCACTGATAAAGAGTTATTCGATCCAGTGCAAGAAAGAAGCCGTGACGTTGAAGCGCACATGCACTCCGTAGATTTGACAACTGCCTCTACGACAAAGAGTAGGCAAAGGGCCAGAAATGGGCACGCTTCGTCACCAAGATAATGGGCCAATGGTATGGCCATAGGTATCGCACGGACAATTGTGGCCACTTGACTGCTATTGTTCCTTTGTCCGGAAATTTGACTGTCTTTCCTCATGGATCGGTAAATGCCTGCGTTTTAGTATAAAAGCCGCTAGTCGTAGACTCATCAGATCAGTTTGCCGTAACGCACTGAGTCTTATATTACTTAAGTTTTGATATGTGTGGCAAGGGAGAGGAATCGTGGTAGTTCGATACCGTGTGCGCATAGGGTTGCACTTAGTGGTTCAATAAACAGCACACCAATATTGAAACAATATTCGGCAGTAGGCCATAATATTAGGCGGCGTGGGCAAGGCGTTCAGGGCTGCGTTCAAGGATAAACAGAGAATATTATCTGGTTCCCGCGGATCAAGCTCGCCGTCACCGCACGCCCCACGCCGCACAAGTACTATTAGGGTAGACAAGGTCATCCAAATCCAAATCCACTATTACTACCATCCGCACCAGTATCACCATCACCATCCATATACACACCACCTGACAGCCCTTTACCCCCGCCATAATGGATCTGGTAACGATTATTGCTATTCTGCGGTCTGTTGACACAGCAGCCACATTGGTGTGCAATGAGATCGACAATGGCCTCGAGCACGCACACGAGGACCCCGAACACGAGGAGCGACAAGCCCTGAATAACCTCCGTAAAGGGGTAGAGAATCTCAAGTCCGATATAATGGTATACAAGGTCCTCCTGGAAGATATCGATCATAGCCTCATACTGTTGTATGTGATGGGGTTGCTCTCACAGAGCCAATAATTCACAATATCACAGAATGGAAGGAATGGAAGGAATGGAAAGCCTTGAGATGGCGCTCAAGGCTACACGACTAGTGTTAGAGGAGAACTCAGCAGGCGATCGCGATGAAGCCACGATGAATCCCCTCGAGAGCGAGAAACCTAGAAGAGCTCTCAACTGTGTACTCAATGTCCTCACGGCCAATTTCCAGTCGGGAGATCTTCTCAATCTCTTCCGCGACCTCAAGGACGCGACCAGCAAGGTTTTCGTGTGCCAACGGGACAACCAACGGGCCTTCAAGTTTGTATGGTACCATCATATGGCCAGTCAGCAGTGGACTAGACCCCCCGCTATCGATGTCATCGGCCAGGTCGACGGCCGCGCCTGGCGGGCCCTCGTCCTCGGCGCGTTTTTTCATCCTTTTGCCGTTTCACCAGAAAAAACCCGTCGTGTAGATGACCTGCTTCCGTTCGTGATCCTCAACCGCAATCCTGAGGCCACTGCTCGACACGAGATGCTCGCTCAACATATCGGCAAGGCCTGGGTGGATGACCATGTCCGGGGACACGACCTCCGGGTTCGAAGGCTTGATGTCCTGCAAACCTCTCTATTTGAGCTCTTATGGAGTGGCACAGTAGAACAACTAAAGCTGCACAGTCCGTACTCCTCTGATCCTGAGCAACCAGAGTTCGAGAGGGCAGTGGAGGTGCTGGACAGGGTACTGAAGGAGGCGATAGTACACTCGAAGAAGCAACACTTCTCGATTGCGTTCTGCGGAATGGTCAAGGCCGGCAAGTCAATGTTCTTGAATGCGCTCATGGGCCAGTCGATTCTCCCATCAGAGGGTGAGTCTGTTGATATTTGTGTGCCCCACCTTATACTGAGTATCACCGCAGAGCTCCCTTCCACAACTTGGCCATGCCGGATTCGCCACGTCGAAGGCCAGACAGTCCCCAAACTGCAATTCCAGGCCGAACCATTCCTCTCTGCGTTGAAAAAGCTTCAGACTCATCAGCATCGTCAGAAGATGCAGACTTGCCCATCGCCGGTGGAGAGCTATTACGCCCCGTCTGACTCTTCGAATGAAGAAATCTTACTCAGCACGATACACAGGCACTGCGGTGACCTTCATGCTGTTACCCGCGATAACCTGCTGAAGTTTGAAACACCTGGGTTTGAATTACCTCAAATGGCGACTGGGGAACAGAATGTGAAGATCTTGGTCAGTTCTGTGTCCCTCTGAGCAGTCCTATTTTCAACTGAGCGCTGTACTCAGCTTGGTCAATTGAATGATATCGTCCGATTGTGCCAAAGATTTGATCTCAAGTTTGATATGAACAAGGTCGACTGGCCATTGCTCACGGTCGAGTTCAACTCACTGCATGGTCACCAACTGGATGGCATATACGAGGTTGATTGCAATGCTCTGTCGGTATTTCCCAGTTGCTGACCCTCATTTTAGTTCATCGACGTGCCCGTGAGTATCTCTGAATATTGGCACGCCAACTCATCTGTAACCGATTCACCACCAGGACATCGATGGAGGTTTCCGTGATGTGAGGTTTTCCCTTTTGCCAAGTGATCACGCCTGACCTTCTTGCCCAGGTCACTCTTGAATCGCTCGTCCGCCGCGTGGCATCCGAATCGGACGCGGTCGTACCATTTGTGTCATTCGAGGAGCTCCCTCATAGTGGCTGGAAGCGTCTCCCTGAACTCGTCTCAAGCGGGTTCATTGGGAGGGCGAACGTAGTTTTCTGCACTCACCTGGACCAAGTCTCGCAGGAAAATATGAATGAGCAAATGAAAACTGTGGAAACGGCATTCTGGCCGAGAGGTGTTTCGAAGACCAATCGTGTGATCCCTTGCTCCCTCATGGGTCTAAGTGCGGGAGATTTGCTCGACAAATCCACAATAACCAAACCTCGGTTCGAGGCTATTTGTAATAAGGATACTTTGGGTTATCATGTACGTGGGCCACTGTTTCTAATAGCCTACGTTGACTAGCCGTCCAGTGCGCCGCCAAAATTCTAGGGGCGGGAGACCGACGAGCTACTTATGACCGATTCTCTATCCAAATATGGCACGACAAACTCTTTGCGGAACTCCGTGCCAGTCGCTTTATCTGGCCCATTTACGGATTGACCCACAATATGATCGCCAGCGCTCGAATCAACGCACTTCTTACTGAGGGGGATACTGTCTTCAGACAGCTACGAGAAATGATATTTGCATATAAGTGTGTCCTGCTTCAGTATAGTCTACCTTTATTCGACTTAGTCCCTACAGAGGAAAACTGCTTCTTGAGGCAAGGCGGATCGAGACCGAATGCGAAACTGCAGAAAGAAGCTGTAATCAAGCGCCTGAAATATCCCTAAACGTTTTGGATACATGGGGTAGGGTGGAGTCTATGCAGACTGAGGAAATCCGCCATCTCCTGGAACAAGCATTAGGGGTGATCTCACAGAAGGCGTGCGGGTCGATCAATCGGACGACTAAGAAGGCGCTAGAAGACTCCGGGATGTCATTGGAGGATATAGACCTTGGTAATGGCGGCCCTGGCGCCTCGAGAGGCAGAGGGGTAAGTGTATTACAATATCCTGGCTGGGCCCAGACACTGATCGAGTGGCCTGATCATGCATCCTTTGGGTGTCCAGTCGGGGAATAGAGATATCAGTGACAAATTGCAAGAATCCTCGTCTGTGGAAGCTGGAGTCAGTCACTTCACTTGGATTATGCGCAATGATCATCATTCAATATACTACACATAGTGCAGCAAAATCCTTATTACAAAGACTAGAGCTCGGGCAAAAAATTTCTTACGTCTAAGTGAACGTGAGCTCAACTCAGTTCTTGAGACGCTCAAGAGAGAATACACTGCGATGATCCTTGAGCTGGCTGATACAGCAAAAGCGAAACTCCTCAAAGTTGTACGAGGTATGGTCAAGCAGGCTGAGTTGCGACCATTACCCGAGGATTGGGAACACCGTATTGGTAAGATTCTTTCTGCCTTCCGTATCTACCCTCTAACTCCTCCCTAGGTGACCTTGCGCGACCTTCCCTCGACATTGATGGACTTGTCTTCCCGGAAATCCGTGGAGTGATCAACAGCCAGCAGTTCCCGTTCCTTAACCGCCGGTATAGCATCGAGATCGACGCACTTCACGACCGATTCAAGGCCGAGATGATTGACCCGTGGATCGGGAGACTGAAAGAGGAAGGAGAGAAAGCTCTTCTCGGTACCACTGAGGCGAGCTTGACTGTTGCGAAGGAATTGATTACCTCTGCCCTTCTTGAGAAAGAAGATCGATGCAAGCGAGAGCTAGGTGACAAGGAAAACCTCGTTGGTGAAGAAAGGGTGGATCACCTCACGGCCGTATACAGCAACCTCATGGCTGCTGAAGGGGCGTTGAAGGAATTGCGCGGCCGCGCCGAGGCTTTGCAACCATTTGAAGAGCGCCTGTACTATTCCCTTGATTTATAACCTCGTTTCCGCTGGCCATCTCCCGTGTCTTTGACAATGAATTGATGAACCGAAAAGCACGGATCACCTCCTCTGACTCGCTGCGCTCTAAATATAATGGTACAATAGTACAGATCTGGGTTAAGGAAGCAGATTACATGCAGCAGTACGATATCCGTGAGCTATTTCCAGCAAACTCCACCCGCTGTACAGCAGGCCATAACTGACTATGTGCGGTCTGTCGCTTACCCTCCCGATTGGGCGGCGCATTTTCTCTCCGTCTAATGACAGGACCACTCGGACTTGGGATGTTAAGACTGATGCTGCAGTTGGCAAGCCTCTAGAGGGCCACAACACTGCCGATGGACAACGCATTACTTCTGGATCCAATGACAAGGCCACCTGTGTGTCGAACTCATTTCCATATTTTTCAAACCAACATTCCACGTCTAGTAATCCAATGCATGTTCACTTTTATGCACCACTAGACCCAAATGGCTGTGTTAGAGAAGCAGAGGGTCGCTTACTATATTGGATACCCCCAGATCACCATACACCGAAGAATTACAATAGATATCGAGTGATGAGGACGAGGTTGGTGGCACAAGGGCACAAATGCATCATGCTTGCGACAAAGGCAGGTAGAGAGAAACAGATGCATCGAGGACATTAGCTGCATTGCTTCCCCCAAGGAGAGACATTGAAGTGGTGGTGCGCTTAGCGTGTTATAGTTGCGTGGTGAGAAACCCTTGAGTCGACGTCATTGTCAGTGGGTAGGATGGGTGGGTGACACGAACGGCGAACGATAGACCATAGGGTGTGTCCACGCAAAACCAACACCATAGGCACGTCGGGACATTGCATTGACCATTGGGGCCAATCGTTCATTAGGAGATCAAGTTCGAATTGTAGTGGGAGTGGCTACGTTGTGGGAGATGGAGGCTCAGGCCGTTATGTAGGCTTGGATTATACGGTGGCCGAGTGGCGAGGTGCGAAGGATTCCCGATGGGCGACATGGTAGAGGTAGATAAAGCTGCGGACGGAAAAAGTCAAAAGAACGAATGGGCGCGTCGTGGTGAAGGAAGGCAGGTGGACAGAGTTGCAAAAACTATAAGGCGCACTTTCAACGGAGAAACCTTGGGATGTTGGTGCGGTTTACTTACTGGAGATGCCTCGATCGGGTTTGCGTCTCCTCGTAGGAGTCCCCGCAAAAGGAAGCACTACAGAGAATGACTGGTGCTTGGGTGGAGGTGAATGACTGCACAACGTGAGTGAATGCTGAAGGGACGACTCCGGGGTTCCTCCAGCATCAACGACCCTGGGCGAAAAGGAGCGCGGGTGAGTGAGGTCGTACCCATCAGGTTGACACCTTGTATAGTTGTGTGCGCGACATCCTAGCATCCTCGGCAAAGGATATCGGACGTCGAAAGGGGCGTCGAGCCACTATACACCGTCCAACGTCATACCTGGGCCGGGATATAGGTTAGACATGTTCCACCTCGTCGGGATCCGGATTCTAAATGGTCTGTTTGGGTCTGTTTTTCGACGAGCATGGATGTTCGAACACACGATTGGTGCAGCGAGAGAGCGATGGGTACTTACAATACACACGCAACGTGTGACAAGGGGAGAGGACTCGTGAGCTTCAGATCTCATCATGAGGAGTTCGAGATCGTTGGCGCATTAATAAGAGTTGTAGGAGTGTAGGAGTGCGCTCAGTGGGTGGTAAACAACACATCAATCAAGCGACAATATTAACGCAATATTCGGCAGTAGGCTATGAGATGGCGTCGGCGAAGCGTTCAAGGCGCGCTTGGCGTACGTCCAAGCCATAAATAGACAATAATATCTTGATCCCGTGGATCAAGCTCGCTGTCGCCGCACAAGTGCAGGTCCTCGGTATCCCAAGCATGGCTTTCAGGGATCTACGCGGGGATCTACGCAGGGATCTGGCCAACCCAATCCCACTACCTTTCCTTGACCCAATCTCACCACCTACTCGGTCTTTGCCCACCATAGCGGATCTAGCACCTAGTCTGTGGTCCGTTGACATAGCAGTAACGTTGGTGTTCAATGTAATCGACAAGGCCCTCGAACCCGAGCACGAGGAGCGGCAACCCCTGAAGGACCTCCGTAATGGGGTAGAGAATCTGAAGTCCGATTTAATTGCATACGAGGTCCTCCTGAGTTCTATGGAGAGAGAGACCGGATCTAGCCTCGGGCGCCGGTACGTGATGGGGTTGCGTTCACAGAGCCAATAATTCATAATATCACAGACCGGAAGGAATGGAAAGCCTTGAGAAGGCGCTAAAGGCTACACAGCTAGTGTTTGAGGAGAACTCAGCGGGCGATCACCCAGAGGCCACGATGAACGCTTTCGGGAAGGAGAAACCTAGAAGTGCTCTCAACTGTGTACTCAATGTCCTCAAGGCCAACTTCCGGTCAGGAGATCTTCTCGATCCCGTCTGTGACCTCAAGGACGCGACCAATGAGGTCCTCCTGTGCCAACGGAACAACCAACGCGCCTTCAGGTTTGTATGGTACCGTAACATGGCCAGTCAGCAGTGGAATCTACCCTACCCTGTCGGTTTCATCAGCAACGTTGAGTGCCGCATCTCGCGGGCCCTCTATTCCGTCCTTGAAGCCTTTCGCGTTCATCCTTTCGCCGTTTCACCAGAAAAAACTCGTCACTTATATGACCTGCCTACTTTCGCGATCCTCACCCACAATCGTGAGGCCGCTGATCGACACGAGGAGCTCGCTCGACAAATCGGCAAGGCCTGCGTGGATGACCATGCCCGGAGACATGGTCTCCAGGTTCGAGAGCTTGATGTCCTGCAAACATCGCTATTTAAGCTCTTATGGAGTGGCACAGTGGAACAACTAAAGCATCACAGTCCACACGCCTCCGACGATCCCGAGCAACCTAAGTTCGAGAGGGCGGTGGAGGAACTGGAAAGGGTACTTGAGGAGGGGATAGTACGCTCGAAGGTGCAACACTTCTCGATTGCGTTCTGCGGTATGGTCAAGGCAGGCAAGTCAATGTTCTTGAATGCGCTCATGGGCCAGTCGATTCTCCCATCAGATGGTGAGTCTGTTGATTCTCACATACCCTACCCTATACTGAGTATTACTGCAGAGCTCCCTTCTACAGCTTGGCCATGCCGGATTCGCCATATAGAAGGCCAGACAGTCCCGAAACTGCAATTCCAGGCCGAGCCATTCCTCTCTGCGTTGAAGAAGCTTCAGACTCATCAGTACCGCCGGAAGATGCAGACCTACCCATCGCCGGTGGGGGTCTATTACGCGCCGTCTGACTCTTCGGATGAAGAAATCTTACTCAGGACGATACACAGGCAGTGGGGTGACCTCCATGCTGTTACCCGCGATAACCTGCTGAAGTTTGAGACACCTGGGTTTGAATTACCTCAAATGGCGACTGGGGAACAAAACGTGAAGATCTTGGTCAGTTCCGTGTCCCTCTGGACGGTTCTATTTTCAACTGAGCGCTGTACTCAGCTTGGTCAATTGAATGATATCGTCCGATTGTGCCAACGATTCGATCTCAAGTTTGAGATGAGTGAGGTCGACTGGCCGCTGCTCACGATCGAGTTCAATCTATTTCGTGGTCGCAAAATGGATGGTATTTACGAGGTTGGTCGCAATGCTCTGATGGTCTTTCTCAGTCGCTGACCCTCATTTCTAGTTCATCGACTTGCCAGTGAGTATCTCTAAGTGTATGCACACCACCTCACCTGTGACTAATTCACCATCAGGATATTGGTGAAGGCTTACGTGATGTGAGGTTTTCCTTTTTGCCAAGTAATCACGCCTGACCTTCCTTCTTCAGGTCAATCTTGAATCGCTCGTCCGCCGTGTGGCATCCGAATCGAACGCCGTCGTACCGTTTGTGTCACTAGAGGAAATCCCTCATAGTGGCTGGAGGCGTCTCCCTGAGCTTGTCTCAAGCGGGTTCATTGGGAGGGCGAATGTAGTTGTCTGCACTCAACTGCGCTAAGTCTCGCAGGAATATATGAATGAGCAGCTGAAAACTGTGGCGACGGCATTCTGGCCGAGAGGCGTTTCGAAGACCAATCGTGTGATCCCTTGCTCCCTCATGGGTCTAAGTGCGAGAGATTTGCTCGACAGATCCACAATAACCAAACCTCGGTTCGAGGCTATTTGTAATAAGGATACTTTGGGTTATCATGTACGTGGGCCACTGTCTTCAATAGCCTATGTTGACTAGCCGTCCAGTGCGCGGCCAAAATTCTAGGGGCGAGAGACCGACGAGCTACTTATGACCGGTTCTCTATCCAGATATGGCGCGACAAACTCCAAGAAGAACTCCATGCAAGTGGTCTTCCCAGGGCCATCCAAGGGCTGACCGCAGAAATGGTCAACAGCGCTCGAATCAATGCGCTGCTTCAAGAACAACTCTATGCCAGTGGTATTCCCACTGGTATTCCCAGGGCCGTCCAAGGGCTGACCGCAAAAGTGGTCGACAGCGCTCGAATTAACCCGCTTCTTACTGAGGGGGATACTGTCTTCAGACAGTTACGAGAAATGATAATTGCGTATAAGTGTGTCCTGTTTCCGTATGGCCTACCTTTATTTGACTTAGTCCCTACAGAGGAAAACTTATGCTTGAAGCAAGGCGGATCGAAGCCGAGTACGACGCCGCAAAAAGAAGCTATGGTCAAACGCCTGAGATGTCCCAAGCCGTCTTGGATACATGGGGTAGGATAGAGTCTATGCAGACTCAGGAGATCCGCTTCCTCCTGGAACAGAAAATCGGGGTGATGTCACAGAAGGCGTGTGGGTTGCTCAATCGGACGATTAAGAAGACATTGCTAGATTGTGGTATGTCACTCGAGGATATGGATGTTGGTCATGGCACCCGGGGCGCCTCAACAGGCAAGAGAGGAGTAAGTGTGTTACAGTACCCTGGCTAGGCCCACACACTGAGCGAGTGGCGTGATCATGCAGAATTTGGTTGTCCATTTGGAGAATGTAGGTATCAATGACGGATTACAAGGATCCTCTTCTGCGGAAGCTGGAGTGAGTCACTTCGTTTGGATTATGTGCAATGATCCCCATTCAACGCACCGCCCATAGTACATCAAAGTCCTCATTACAGAGACTAAAGCTCAGGCAAAGGATTTCTTACATCTAGGTCACCGTGAGCTCAACTCGGTTCTTGAGACGCTGAAGAGAGAATACACTGCAATGATCCTTGACCTGACTGGTATAGCAAAATCGAAACTCCTCAAAGTGTTACAAGGTATGATCAAACAGGCTGAGCTTCGGCCATGCCCCGAGGATTGGGAAAACCGTATTGGTGAGATTCTTTCCGCTTTCCGTATCTATCCTCTCACTCCTCCCTAGGCGACCTTGCACCACCTTCCCTCGACATTGATGGACTTGCCTTCCCGGAAATCCGTGGAGTGATCAACAGCCGGCAGTTGTCGCTCTTTAACTGGCAGTATAGCATCGAGATCGACACTCTTCACGACCGATTCAAGGACGAGATCATTAATCCGTGGATCGGGAGACTGAAAGAGGAAGGAGAGAAAGCTCTTCTCGGAACTATTAAGACGAACTTGAAGGCCGCGAAGGAATTGATTACCGCTGCCCTTCTTGAGAGAGAAGATCGATGCAAGCGAGAGCTAGATGACAAGGAAAACCTTGTTGGTGAAGAAAGGGTGGAGCATCTTACGGCCGTATACAGCAACCTCATGGCTGCTGAAGGGGCGTTGAAGGAATTGCGCGGTCGCGCCGAAGCTCTGCACACATCTCAAAGCCTGCCTGTATTATTATCTCATCCCCCATCTCTTTGACCTCGAGTGACGACGAATCGATGAACCGTAAGGTACGGATCACCACCTCTGTCTCGCTGCGCTCTAAATATAATGGTACAATAGTACAGATGTGGGCTAAGGAAGCAGATTACATGCAGCAGTACGACATCCGTGCGCTATTTCCAGCAAACCCCAGCCGCTGTATAGCACGCCACAACTGACGACTATGTGCGGTCTGTCGCTTACTCTTCCGATGGGCGACGCATCATCTCTCCGTCTAATGACAAGACCATTCGGACTTGGGATACCAGGACTGATGCCGCAGTTGGCAAGCCTCTAGAGGGGTATTTGCACTGCCGATGGAGAGCGCATTACTTCTGGATCCAATGACAAGGCCACCTGTGTGTCGAACTCATTTCCATATTTTTCAAACCAACATTCCACGTCTATTAATCCATTGTATGTCCACTTTTATGCACCACTAGACCCAGATGGCTGTGTCAGAGAACCAGAGGGTCGCTTACTATACAGGATACCTCCAGATCGTCGTACAATGAAGGGGGCAATTAAGAATTGGGTGATGAGGACGAGGTTTGTGGCACAAGGGCACAAGGGCACAAATGCATCATGCTTGCGACAAAGGCAGGTAGAGAGAAACAGGCGCATCGAAGACATGAGCTACATTGCTTCCCCCAAGGAGAGACATTGGAGTGGTGGTGCGCTTAGCATGTTATAGTTGCGTGGTGAGAAACCCTTGAGTCGACGTCGCTGTCAGGGGGTAGGCTGGGTAGTTGACACGAACGGCGAACGATAGACCATAGGGTGTGTCCACGCAAAACCAACACCATAGGCGCGTCGGGACATTGCGTTGACCCTTGGGGCAAATCGTTCATTAGGAGATCAAGTTCGAATTGTAGTGGGAGTGGCTACGTTGTGGGAGATGGAGGCTCAGGCCGTTATGTAGGCTTGGATTATATGGTGGCCGAGTGGTGAGGAGCGAAGGATTCCCGATGGGCGATATGGTAGAGGTAGAAGCTGCGGGCGGAAAAGCTAAAAGAACGAATGGGCGCGTCGTGGTAAAGGAAGGCAGGTGGACGGAGTTGCAAAAACCATAAGACGTACTTCTAGCGGAGAAACTTTGGGATGTCGATGCGGTTTACTGAATGGCCTGGTGGGAAGTGAGTTTGGCATCGCAAGTAATGCGTGGGATGATTGGTAAATGCGAGCCGTGTATATATGTTGAAGTAATGTTGCAGTTTATATCGGAGGGAAGGTAAAGACGCAATTGGTAAGGAAACGAGAGATGTGTCGATTGGGTTGGAGCGTCTCCTTGTAGGAGTCCCGCAAAAGGAGGCACCACAGAGAATGAATGGTGTTTGGGTGGAGGTGGGTGACTGCATACTGTGACTGAATGCCGAAGGGACGACTCCGAGGGCTCGACGGCCCAGGGCGAAAAGGAGCTCAGGTGGCGAGGTCGTACCTATCAAGGTGATACCCTGTATAGTTGTGTACGCAACGTCCTAGAATCTTCAGCAAAGCATTCCAGGAGTCGAAAAGGGTGTCGAGCCACTCTACGCCAACCGTTCAACGTCCCACTTGGGCCGGGATATAGGTTGGACATGTTCCACTTCGTCGAGATCCAGATCTTAAATGGTTTGTTTGGGTCTGTTTAGCGGCGACCATGAGTCAGTCGCAATGCTCGAACACACGATTGGTAAGTTACCCCCGGCAGCGAGAGAGAGATGGATACTTACAATACACACGCGATGTGTGACAAGGAGAGAGGACTCGTGAGTATCAGGTCTCATCTTGAGTAGTTTGATATCGTGTGCGTGCGTCGATCGAGAGGTGTAGGAGTGCGCTCATTCGGTTGGTCAATAAAGAGCACATCAATCAAGTGACAATATTAACGTGATATTCGGCAGTAGGCTATGAGATGGCATCAGCGATGCGTTCAAGGATGCGTTCAAGCCACGCCAAATAGAGAATAATATTTTGATCCCGCGGATATCGAGCGATTCTCCCTGGCTTTCTGTCGCCCGCACAGTTTGCTGTGTCCTCGGTGAACATAATGCCCATATCGTATATTGACTTGAAGGTGCCTCACCGTAACGGCGGGCGACTCGGCAACGGCTCCCGCCATAGCGGATCCCGCAATGATTCTAGCCATTCTGCGCGTCATTGGCATAGCAGCTACAGTGGCGTGCGATGAGGTGGGTCGACAGGGCGTTTAACCTCGACCATCAGGTGCGACAGGCTCTGAGAGAGCTTCGCAAGGGGGTCGAGAGCCTCAAGTCTGACGCAACGGTATACAAGGTCCACCTGTGTGCTATGGAGGAAGTTACCGATCTCGATGAGAGCTCTCCTTATAAGTACGCGCTTCGCCTAACTGTACGTGATGGGTTTGCACTCAAGCTCACATGCTCACAGAACTAATTATTTGCAATACCACAGACTAGGCAGAAAGGGAGCAATGGAAAACCTTGAAGGGGCGCTCCAGGCTACGCGATCACTGCTCAAGAACAAGCCCCCCGACGCAATCTATGAAGCCACGATGAATCCTTCCGGGAGCAGGAGACCTAGAAACGCTCTTAACCTTGCACTCAATATCCTCAAGACTAATTTCAGCCAGAACATCGTCACGAGTTTATCGGTGGGTTTATGGATGCGACCTCCGAGATTTTCGTGTGCCAGCAGAACAGCGAACGCACCTTCAAACATATGTGATACCTTTATGTGGTTACTAGGCAGTGGATTGGTCACCCTCCTCTATCGAGAACATCGCCAATATTCAGGACCACGTCCTGCATGCCACCGATTCCGCCCTTCACACCTTTCATGTCCGTCCTTTTTCCGTCTCACCAGAGGGAGATAGTCAAGTTAACCTGCTTACATATGCGATCCTCAACCACAATCACGAGGCCGCCACTCGATACGAGAAGCCAGCTCGACAAATCAGCAATGCCTGGCTGGATGACCGCGTTCGCAGACACAATGCGTAGGTTCAAGGCATTGGTGCCTCGCAAGTCTCGCTGTTTGAGCTCTTGTGGAGTGGGACAGTAGAACAACCAAAGCGGCACAGTTCATACTCCAACGGTCCTCCATATATATATAGAGAGAGAGCTTGAGAGGAACCTACCCTCCTACCCAGCTTTCCCACAGTTCTGGGGATTGTTTGGCCAAACCAAACACGTCTTTTCGCGCTCGTATGTTGAGATTGGTTTGCTTCACTAATGTATATTAGGTTCCTACTACTAATACATGTAATCTGCTATGAGCTTTTCGGCTCCATGTGTTGTAAGCAGTGCACGAGACCGTGTTAGTGCGGAGGTTCGGTGATTTCGCCGAGCGATTCGTCCTGAACCTGGATTGGTTCGATTCCTCGACAACGCTGGTCCCGCGCTGCGACCAGCCCACAGCCCGCTGCAACCGAGACGGACGCGAAAGGTAGGGGAAGGGTGAGAGCGATTATGACGGGCCTGACCTAAGCTGGATCGCAGCTTTGGCATCGGACCACCCCCTGCATATGCTGGTCCACCAAGGACGAGTTCATTCAGTACTGCCACGGGCGGTACTGCTGTCAAGGTGGTGGAGGGTACGTTGTCCCCTCAGGGCTGCCAGACCGAGCAGGGGTGTACCGCCTGCGCACCCGGGCCACGCGGTAGAGAAGGCATTTTCCGGCGTTGGTGGGGACGCGGCGTTGGACGGGACTGTGCCGTACACCAGGTACGCTACGATTGTGTGTACCCAAAAGTGGAAATCCAAAGTTGCGTTGGGGACAAAGACGACATTTCAGTCCCTCAATTAAATTGAACAGACGTTAAATTTGACAATTACAGCAGAAGATGTCATGGACGGATCAAACAACAGTTGAGGGGCCTTGTAAAGTCGGCGGCGGGCTGTGCAATCGATCTTGTGTACAAACGTACGAATGCTCAAAATGACGAGGTCGCGAAACCGTCTTTGGATTTTCCTCCTCCCATCCATCGATGTCTCCTGAGCCATCGATGTCCTCTGGGCCCCCAAATTCGCTCTGATTATCTACTCCAACAATTTCCGGCACCATCGTACACAGTGCCTATCTCGGACATTAGGCGAGTGGTCGCGGAATGAATTGGCCGCAAAGTTTGAAAAGTTTGAATCTTTGTAATCCTTGCGACCTGGCCCTTTCACACATTACTGACAACCTCAACCGCTAGCAGGTCCAGCGGTACTGATCGCATTAATTATAGTGAAGATACCGATCAGTCAGCTCCTCAAGAATTTGAGACGACTCCATCGTATTCAGCGGTACGTTACATTGTTTGAGAGGTGTATTTGTTTAACAAGGATTAGAGGAGAACACTCAACAGAGCGTGAGCACAACCCATATTCCAGTGAACGTCAATGATTTTCATTAGCAACCACGCAACCTATTCAATCACCGTCTTCGCGCTCTAGAGGCAAGAACCTGTTTTGAGGTGCCGAGCGGCCTCTTGCATTTGACTCTGGCTGTAGCGCTGTGGAGGAGAAGTTTGAATCATCGTCGCCGCCCTTCCCTTTTCGCTTCTTTTTTTTCTGGCTCTGAGACGACCTCTGCATACCCGATGTGACTGGGTTCGAGGTTGCTCTCACGGGGTGTAGGGACGGTGGTCCTTCGGCTTCATTAGGAACCGCACATTCCTCGACATAACTGGCAGGGAACAACCCCTTTTTCCCGTCCGCCGTGGTGGCGACCTCGACATAGCTGGCGGGGGACAACCCCCTTTTCCCGTCCTCCGTGATGCCTCTCCACCACCCATCGTCTATCGGCTCAACATCGTAGATGTATTCGCCATCTACGAGGTTGATCTGATTGTCCTCTAGGGCCTCGTACGGGGCTATGACAAGCACGGTAGGAATTCGCTGGGAAGTAGGAGGATCAGGCGGAAGGGGAGGTCGAGGTGAAGGAGGTGGGGAAGGTAGAAATGCTGGTGACGGAATGGTCAGAGACGGTTCATCGGGCAGAGGGACTGGAAGGTGGGGAGGTGGATCCGGAGGGAGCGGAGGGCGGAGAGGTGAAGTGGGCGGTCGTCGTTGTGTTTCTGGAGGCGATCGATGTTCTCGCGGGGGTCGTTGTGGTTCTGGCGAGGGTCGATGTAATTCCGGAGACGGTCGATGTGTTTCTGGTGGAGGTCGATGTGTTTCTGGTGGAGGTCGATGTGTTTCTGGAGGCGGTCGATGTGGTTCTGGCGGTGGTTGTAATCGTATTGATTCTGGTGGGGGTCGGTGTGTTTCTGGAGGCGGTGGTTGTGGTTCCGGGGGCAGTCGTTGTGGTTCTGGCGGTGGTCGCTGTGATTCTGGTGGCGGTCGCTGTGGTTCGGGGGAGGGTCGCTGTGGTTCTGGAGACGGTGGTCGTGATTCTCGAGGCGGTGGTGTCGAGGCGGCGCCACCGGTAGTGAATCTTCTGGTGGTTCTAGTGGGAGTGGTAGTCGAGGCAGAGGCAACAACGTCGGGGGGTAAGGCGAGATCGAGAGGGTGTAAGTCGGGGGCGTCTCTGGGGCGTCGCAAGAGTGAAGTCGGTCTGCCCGAATCACCGAGAACGAGGCGACCTCCAATTTTCACAGTTATATATTGGAATGTCACTGAGATTCTGTGCGTCCTTTGTAAGTGTAGCTAAACCCCAGTGTACGTCGGAGTGCTCCACAAGACTTCCAAGATAAAGTGTCGCTCCCGGAGTAGGCCATGAAAGAAGCTAGGTGTGAGCTGAAATCACTTGCCGTCCGATCCGCCTCTTATAGGTATGCATGAGAAAGGTGAGGCGGTTGCGTGTTACGTGGCTGCCTGCAGGTCGAGATGGCTGGGACATGAGACTGGAAGTGGAGCAAAACCTGCCATTCGCCTCGTGTGGTTCATATCTAAATATCTCCACGAGGGTTGAACTGGTATCCTGCACTCTGGAAGATATGTCACGTCAGAGGGTACGGAGCGTCGTTGGGGAGAACCGCCTGATCAAGTAGACGCCCGATGGGAAAATATTGGTTAAGACTGCCAAAATTTAAAGGCTTTCTATACGGATAAGTACACGTAAGGGCGCTGGGGTAAAAGGAGTGGCGGAATGGGCTTACCCCATTGTTGAGATTAACAAGGTGGGGGTTGAAAGTAGTGCCCGCTTCTTGTGATTCCGTTTACACCTATCACCTCTCCCACAGGGCTTGGGTTCCAGACACCTGGCGCATTTTACCAACCTCCGCACATGCTGGATGGTCAAATAAATGCATTGTGGCTCACTCCGATTAGTTAACTGCTACGTTGATCAACCGTGATATTGTTTGCCCTTTTACGCGGGCTGCACTGAAAGTTCACTGGCCACACGACTCCTTGATCATTAGAGCTCCTTTTCCACAACAGGGGCCAGAAGACGCCTGGAACCGTTATTTTACAAGCAGCGGAGGTCAAAGTTCAAGTTCACAATCTTCGTAGGTTTAATTGGGGGTTCGAACCGAAATTAATGGAGGCAGGCCTTGTGATGCTGCAGCTCAGTTACAAATTGTCCTTCGTGAGAAATACAGCAATTGGACCTAGATAATCATCTGGGTCATCTACAAGTTGTGCATCTCAGGTGTGACCAGGTGTTCATAAAATAACACCAGCTCGATGAACATACAAGGGCATATAATACAGAAAAATACAGATCCTAACACATTTTAGGGTCTATTTGTATCAAAGTGGCGTTGCAAAGGACGTTGAAGGACTTATTGAAGGGAGCATTTTCGAACTGGAAGGCGCACTGTACTGGAACCGAAGTGTGCACATTTTCTGGTTCTGGACGGGCCCGTCGACACCACTGATACGATTGACCATCCGTACCTAGAGCTCCGAGCAAGAAAGTACTGGACCGGGACAAGGCGTCATTGTTGTCGAAGCACTTAAGTCGCGAATCCTTAACGAGCTTCATACTACTACGCATTGCGTCTTAGGGGATCTAAATGATCTAGTCTGTGAGTACTAGTGGATTGTACAGGTGCGGGAGACGAAATTGATTCCTAATACTCCCCTATTACCTGAATGGCGTTCTGTACCAACAATTCTGCGCACCTTTTTCTCGGGGATGTATAATGGAGATATAAATCTACGCATTATGAACCTTCTTGGCTGGCGCCGTGCCCCCGGTTAGCAGACGTTGGGAACCATGCAGTGCAAGGGGAGGCCCCACGTTACTGCGTTACTACAGCCTTTGAGCAGTCCCAACCCGTTATAGCTACAATAGCCAACCATCGTTGCCCGCCGATCTACCTCACTCCTCCTTACAATTACGCGTGGTTCCAATGGCCCAAATTTCGACTATGTACCGTAACTCACCTTGAATGTACAGGGGTGCACCTCGTTTGGTCTTATACTCATCTTTTCTTCGATCTTCCTTTGCTCTTTGGCTTGTGGCAGTAGTCTTGCCGGGACTAACCACGTATCTTCTCTTCTTCTTCTCTCCCAAAACCTTCACCGCAGGTCGTCGTGAGAACGCACCCAATAGTGGCCCGGTGTTTCCTTACTGTTGATGACCGGTCCTTTCCAGATATTAAAGGGGAAGGAATTAATGACGGCCTACAAATCTTCATCCTATTCGTATCTAAGGACCATAGTTATATATACAGGCGTGAGATAATGGAACCATGAAAGTCCGTGTCGTGTAATAATATTAGTCCGTGGCAGCTAGAGGGGTGCGCATGTAATGGCGGGCACACGAAGGTCATCCCACTTTGCCTCCAACGATTAGGCATGACGATAGGACCTGGGCATGGCAGACGTATGTAGTCGTAACTAAAACTCCCGATATCCAACAGCTCATCGATAGCGCGCGCAGTCGCTCGCATGCTTAAATCGCCGGATCGAACTTTGCAATGCACAACATCCAGATGAATCAGAACTTAGTGTACTCCGACTTTGATCGTTGTCATCGGCTATCGAACACGGGCTCTCTGCGCCTACACCACGTTGCATCTTCATCCTCTCCTGATCCGGAGATACAAGGTGAACAAATATGGGGACTCAAGCAGCCAATTTAATGAACCTGTGAGCACCCTACAGAGTCGTATTGCGCAGTATTATTGTGGCTGATGACATGGTCTCTGAGACTTATCCTCGATCGTATGGCTTTTCGCTTCAATCTAGGTCCACATCACTTATTTAACCAACACACAGAAATCACTTTGCATGATGACCCAAACCCAATACGTCGGCTGCAGTTGTTTGTAGGAGATAAAGAGATAGAGTTACAGAGGAAAGACAGCTGCACCTGGGCACCAGTGCGACGCCCGTATGCCTTCCGTTTCTCTACTCCGTGCTATTGTCGAGGGCTGTGTGTATATAGGAGAATTTCTCCGACATCCCGGATGCGAGTCGAGGTACAAATGAGGAGTGCTGGTCTATGGTGGGTAAAGAAAGGCCCAATAGACAAATTGATCGACCTTCAAAAACTCTTCAATCATTATCGGGCCTCCAATACACACGATATCACAGTAGAAGGTCAGTCGTGATCCCCAACCGATCCGCTCATAACTGATAGAGGAATGTAGAGATCGTTGGTGCTGGGAATGATCGCTGCTCGTTAATGTTGCGATATTCTACAAATGCGATTGTTCGTCTCTTTGTACCTGCAATCCCAACGAATTAACGACGTTCACATAGGAGGAATCTGTATACCCGTCGCTCCAAGTACTTGAGGAATTGTTAGAGAAATATTCTCCACTGATGAAAAGATCGACGGAAAGGGTATTATGGGAGCTTGTAAAAATTGGGGCCGTATTCGCAGAGGTTCGTCCTGCTATATGGAAACCAGCAAGACCTTGACGACTTTTAGTTGAATGACATTGCAAGCGCAGCCTTCAGTGTTGCCGGAGCCACCCTTGAGGTTCGTGTTCGCTCCTGGCATATCAAGGGCAGGGTTAATTCTTGGCTGTTTAGTTGTTGAAGGAACAAAACAACTACGATCATATGCCGTTGGACCTTTTCAATCGGTTGCAGCGCATCTTGTTCTTTGCAGACAAAGTCGTAGATGAAAAGGTCTGCGAGGAGACAAAAATCTTGGAGAAGACCATCCCGCGAATGTTTGAAACAATGCAAAGCGTCGCAAGATTCACGTGCGACTATGTAAAGCTTGAGCGTTTTGGTATGTGATCATTTTTCTGACTTGGAAAGGTCTAATTGTCGCAGAGAGAATGGTGGATGGGCTGGACCACCTGGGAACGACCGAAGAAATGGACAGAGAGTTGACCGGGGTCATCGAAGATTTTGATCGTGCAATGAATGTCGGGGCTCTCCGTCTTGCCAGGGAGAGTGGTAAGTAATCATTATGTCTGTCCGGCCACGGATCATTCTGAGCGGTTTCCTGTAGAGCTAGTAGATCACGAGGTCTGTCTTAGGTGGCTGAGACCTGTCGAGACCGGCTATAACCAGGATTTCTGCTGTATGGAAGGCACCCGCGAATCTCTCCTTGGACAAGTCATAACCTGGGCGGCCAATAAATCGGACCAGAAGGACAAGAATAATATACACTGGATCTATGGCGTACCTGGGATTGGCAAGACATCTTTAGCTCATTCAATTTGTGAAAGGCTTCACGACGAAAAGCACCTTGCTGGAGCCTTTTTTTGCCAGAGGGATGACCATGATTTGAACGAGCCTAGGAATATCCTCCCCACTCTCATCTACAAACTCGCCAGAATCTTTCCCCCTTTTCGAAGGGTTGTGGTGGAATACATTCGAAACGACCCACACCGGCTCTCATCTGGGTCGATGAAGCATTCACTCTTTGTTGACTTCATCAGCAGTCTTCCTCGCCACCCTCCACAACCTCTCGTCTTTGTCATTGACGCACTTGATGAATGTGGCGACGATACGACTCGCCCAGCCCTCCTGAGGGCTCTAATCGACGCAACAGCACATGCCCCATGGCTCAGAATTATCATCACGAGTAGACCCGAAGCCGACATCCAAAGTTTCTTCAATGCCGCTGTCCGATCGTCGTATTCATCATTTGACTTGGCTAGAGATCAAGAAGCCACTGGCGATTTGCGAAGCTTTGCCCAGAATCAGCTCAATTTGGTGGCCAGAAGATGGGATCTCCCAATCCCTTGGCCAGAGGAATCCCTCTTCGAGAGAGTTATATCTCGGGCAGATGGACTTTTCATCTTCATCAAGACTGTTGTTCTTGCCCTTGAGAGTTGTGTGGACCCGACAAAGACTTTGGAGGAGACCGTGCAAGACTCAGGAGGTGCTGGCTTGCAATCTCTCTACGGACTTTACTCCGGTATCATCAAAGCACGAATGGTGCATCGGGGTGCCGAGTTTCGGCAGACGGTTGGCGTGCTTCTTGCAACGGCTCCGCACCGCCCGCTATGTGAGGACACCATTGCTGAACTGGCGGGACTGAGCCCTCATCTTGTCAGAAAGTCGGTGAATGATCTCAGCTCCCTGCTATATCGAGATAAAAGGGCCAACGGAGGGGTTCGTGTCCGGCATGTGTCTATTTCCGATTTTTTTATCAGTGATGGTTGTCCACTCGACTATCGAATCGACTTCCAAGACGCGAATGTGCGTCTGGGAATTGCTTGCCTCAAGACGATGATTAACCAACTCCGTTTCAATATCTGCAAACTCGAAGACTCCCGGCTTGCCAATGCAGACATAAATGATCTCCAATCCCGAATCGAACAGAACATCTCCGACCCTTTGCAATATAGTTCTCTCTATTGGTCAAATCATCTTTGCTCTACTCCCGACAATCACAAGCGGAGCCTGTTGGGAAACTTGGTGGAATTCTTTGAAGGACCGTACCCATTGTACTGGGTTGAAGTACTGAGCGTAATGGGAATGGTCCCAACTGGTGCTCCCACCCTTCGAAGGGTGATGTCGTGGATCAATGTGAGTACAGCTCCAGTTTATTGGTATTTGCATTCTAAGCCAGTTCTCATGTCATAGGATGCCGATACGGTCCTTCTGGAGAAGGTCCAGGACATTTCTCGTTTCATTGTCACCTTCTACACCCCTCTCTCTATCAGCGCTCCACACACCTATATATCAACGCGACCCTTTCTACCATCACAATCGCATCTATCCAATATCTTCAGCACAAGTTTCACTAAATCCATCAATGTGCAAAGAGGAGGGTTATTGTCATGGCCAGTGCCACCATTGGAATGGGTTGGACACACCGACGCTGTCAATTGCCTAAGTTACTCCCCCAATGGGTGCCACATAGTCACTGGGTCCTCTGACACGGCCATTCGAATCTGGGATGCTGAAACTGGCGCAGTGGTTGGCGAGCCTCTGGAGGGGCACGGTGGAAGAGTACGGACTGTTGCCTACTGCCCAAGTGGGCGGTACATTATCTCTGGATCCGATGACAAGACCATTCGGATCTGGAATGCTGAGACTGGTGCTGTAGTTGGAAAGCCTCTAAAGCGGCACACAGAAAGGGTGCTATCCGTTGCTTATTCTCCAGATGGGCGGCACATAATATCTGGTTCCGCTGACAAGACCATCCAAATCTGGGGTGCTCTGAGTGGTGCTGCAGTCGGTCGGCAACTGGTGGGGCACACACAACCCGTGCAGTCCGTTGCTTACTCTCCGGATGGTCGACGAATGGCATCCGGTTCAGCTGATAAGACCATTCGAATCTGGCATGCCAAGACTGGTGCCAAAGTTGGCAGGCCTCTGAAAGGGCATACTCATCGGGTTCAGTCTGTTGTTTGGTCTCCCGATGGGCAGCACATCATCTCTGGGTCCATTGATATGACCATTCGAATCTGGGATGCCCACACCGGTGCTGCGGTTGGCAAGCCTCTCGAGGGACACACTCACTGGGTGCAGTCCGTTGCCTTCTCTCCTGATGGACGGTACATCACCTCTGGATCCCGTGACAAAAGCATTAGAATCTGGGATGCCAAGACGGGTGCTACGGTTGGAAAACCCCTAAAGGGGCACACTCACTGGGTGCAGTTCGTCGCTTACTCCCCTGATGGACGGCACATCACCTCTGGATCGGTAGACAAGACCATAAGAATCTGGGAAGCCGAAACTGGTGCTTCAGTTGGCAAACCACTAGATGGGCATACTCAGAGGGTGCGATCCGTCGCGTATTCTCCAGATGGCCGGCTCATAATCTCCGGATCCGCTGACAAAACCATCCGAATCTGGGATGCTGAGACTGGCAGTGAAGCCGGAAAGTGTTTAGAGGGGCACACTCAGAGTGTACAGTCCATCGCTTGTTCTCCTGATGGGCGGCACATTATCTCTGGATCCATTGACACGACCATTCGAATATGGGATATCCGGACTGGTACCGCAGTCGGCGAACCTCTAAAGGGGCACACTCACTGGGTGCAGTCCGTTGCTTATTCTCCTAATGGGCGGTACATCATCTCCGGATCTGCTGATAAGACTATTCGAATATGGAGTGCCGATACTGGTGCCTTAGTTGGTAAACCTCTAGTAGGGCACACCGATTGGGTACAGTCTGTTGCCTGCTCCCCCGATGGGCGGCACATTATCTCTGGATCCGCCGACGAAACCATTCGAATCTGGGATGCCAATACTAGGGCTGCAATGGGCAAGCCTTTAAGGGGGCATACTGATTGCGTCTGGTCTGTTGCTTACTCTCCCGGTGGACGGTACATCATCTCTGGATCCAGCGACAGGACCATTCGAATCTGGGATGCCGATCTCGGTACTGCAGTAGGAAAGCCCCTGGAGGGGCACGCCAAACGAGTGCAGTCCGTCGCGTACTCTCCCGATGGGCGGCACATCGTCTCTGGATCCGCAGACAAGAGTATTCGAATATGGGATGCGAAGACTGGCCTTATGGTCGGCAAGCCTTTAGAGGGGCACGCTCACTGGGTGCGGTCTGTTGCTTACTCCCCTGATGGTTGGTACATCATCTCCGGGTGTGATGACAGGACTATTCGAATCTGGGCTGCTGGGGCGAACGCCGCAGTTCTGGAGGGGCACGCTCAGAGGGTACAGTCTGTCGCTTACTCTCCCAATGGGCAATATATCATCTCTGGATCCGCTGATAAGACCGTTCGAGTCTGGGATCCCAAAACTGCTGCTGCCGTTGGAAAGCCTCTGGAGGGGCACACCCACTGGGTGCAGTCCGTTGCTTACTCTCCCAACGAGCGGCGCATTATCTCCGGATCCGCTGACAAGACCATTCGGATCTGGGATGCTGAAAATGGTTCCTCAATTGGCAAACCCCTAGACGGACATTCTCAGAGGGTACGGTCGATTGCCTACTCTCCCGATGGGCAGTACATCTCTGGGTCCACCGAAAACACTATTCAAAGTTGGCACACCGGGACAGGTGCTCGAGTTGGAAAGCCTCTAGTAGGGCACACACAGAGAGTACAATCCATAGCTTATTCTCCCAATGGCCAGCACATCGTCTCAGGTTCCGCTGATACGACCATTCGTATATGGGATGCCAGCACCGGTGATGCAGTTGGCAAGCCCCTAGTGGGACACACTCACTGGGTGCAGTCCGTTGCCTACTCCCCTGATGGGTGGCACATCATCTCTGGATCCGGTGACAGAAGCATTAGAATCTGGGATGCCAAGACCGGTGCTGCAGTAGGCGAGCCCCTAGAGGGACACACTCACTGGGTTCATTCCGTTGCTTACTCCCCAAGTGGGCAACACATCATTTCTGGATCCGCTGACAAGACAGTCCGAATTTGGGATGCTGCCACCGGTGCTCAAGTGGGAAAATCTCTGAAAGGGCACGCCGACTGGGTGTTGTCTGTTGCTTGCTCTCCTGGTGGGCGGTACATTGTCTCCGGATCTGAAGATAGGACCATCCGAATTTGGGATACTGGGACTATTATTTCCAATGAGCGGCCCATAGTCCCTGGGTCGGGTGACAGGTATGTCCATATGTGTGGCCCTTTTTTCAGGCTAACATTTCTCTTCTTGTAGCTCAATGCTCACCGTTCTTCGTTCACAGCCAGACCCAGATGGTTGGGTCCGCGACTCGGAGCGTGGGTTACTGTACTGGGTACCCCTAGACTTTCGCCCAGGCTTGCATTCACCTGCTCTCCTCACAATCCCTCTGACCTCTCGCTTCCAAACTGTTTCGCTTGATTTTGACAACTTCGCCTTTGGAACCTCGTGGGCCCAAATCTTCACTAAAATGTAGCGATATCATTTCCTTCCATGCTTGTAATCAATATTGCACACAATTTATACCAACCTCAATGAAGGTACAGAACATCAGGACGTAGACGAATACATGATACGCGCCATACATATCAGTGACCTGCCCCTTGGATCTAAAGCATTCAATTTCCAACCTTGCGTTCCCGATACCACAACTACCCTGCTCCAGCCTTGTTCGCCCCGTAAAAAGTTCGACAATCACCTGGGTCCCGGGACAAACCCAATCATGTATTTGTATTTGTATGGTGAGGGAAAGGATGTCCTTTGACAATTCAGATTCAAAAACCAGCGCAGCAATAGTGGCGGGGTCATACTATTCGGTCCCAAGAACAGAAGTCGATACCGAGCAGTGAGATGGCCACATCAATGTCACGTCGTTCTTGAAACTCTTCTTGAAACTTCTCGAGGACGACTCTTGATAAATGGCGGTGTCATCCAGTGGGAACAACGGGGATCTCAGTGTGAACCTTCGTAGCTTGTAGACAAGAAGAACAAGACGGGAACACCCTCCAGACTTCTCGTCATGGGCTTTTGTACGCATTGCATCATGCCCACATCCCCGAGAGTGCGTGTCTTCCGCGCCATAGGTAGGCTACCGATCGAGTAAACAGAAGAGAGCGAAAGACAAAATTGCAAGAAACGAAAGAGCAATAGTGGGATGATAACCGATCCACAACGCTTAAAAATCCCTGTGGCGGCGAGGTCCAAACCCTTTGCACAACGCTGGCCCCAAAGTGCCTTTCTCTTGCACGCCCTCCATCAAGTACGCATTTTTACTCTTTCTGTATTCAGCCATACTACTAATATATTTGTTAGAAGGAGCCACCCTCCTGTGGGGAGCGGGCCAACACAGAAAGGGGGTTGTTCACTGTCCACACCAATCCAAAGACCAGAGAGAGAAAGAGAGAGAGACTAGACAGGGAGTGGACGGAGGAAAAGAAAAAAAAATCGAAAAAAGATTAAAGGAGTGGACGTGCACTATTAAGTGCACATAGGTAAATCAGGAATCTGGGCATATGAAGAAGGCGATGATGGGGAATAGGTAATAGCACAAACGGACGGAGTGTCTGGGGACGTATGGGTCGGCGTGTTTCGTAGTGTGATCAGATTAGGTGGGCTCAGGCACAGGGACAAGAGCAGTAGGCAGTAGGTATAAGTGGAGATCGTAGAGCAGAGGTTGAAGGTAGTCAGCGAGAGTGAGGGGTATGGGACTGGTGTGTGAAGGAGCGGAGGAAGAATGAAATGTATGTCGAGGACGGGTTCAAATGAACAGTGGCTTGGAGATTAGGTGATGATTCTGGAAGGAGAGGAGAGAGGGAAGTGGCCCATTTATGGTGGAGTTGCAGTCGTAAGGATCGTGTTCGCCAGTGAAAGAAAGGGTCATGACACTGAAACCAAACAGAAGCGGGAGTGCCAAGGCCAAAAAAAAAAAAAGGAAAAAAAAGAGGAAGTACAATGCAAGATAGAGAGATAAGTCGAATGAGCTGAGTACCCTTGCAAGCATAAAAGCAGCTCAAGGGCGCTCAGATACTGGTTGCCGGCAAGCCCAGAGTCAACTGTCAAAAAAATGTATGCACCAGCTGTCGAGCGTGGGTTGAGTCCGAAATATATAGATAGATATCCCAGGCAGAGCAAATGCAAAAGAGAAAGAGAGGGAAATGAGTGACAGGACCCAGTTACAGCAAACTTTTGCTTGTTGGGTGTAACTTGAAATTTGAAGGTTAAAGGTTGACCTGGCAGCGGGTGTAGAGGGGTAGACAAGACGAACGCAATTTGGCAATTTAGCAATGACACTCGTCATCGTCACCTTCAACTTGGAACACCTCGCTCCATGCTCTCCCCTGGTGGCGGGTGTATTGGTGAATTTGTGTGCATGCACATGTGTGTTCGTGTGATGGATGGCTCCCTGCTCTAATCCATCTCCATCTCCATCTCTATCTTGACATCACATTCTGTTATAGAATGGGTACGAGTGGGAAGTTATGACTTGATGAATGCATGAGTCAGCGGGGGAACAGGATATCTGTTGGGAACTGGGACTGGTTGTGGGCCCTTCTTGAGTATTATCCTTCGGTAGGGTAATGCTGTGTGTTCTTGGGCCGATCATTCACATGTATCGTGCCTGGACTGCCTTGCTTTGTCCACTGCGGTGGTGCACAAAGCAATTGGGAAGGCATGGGGAAACCTATGTAATACCTAAGGGTCTGTGACTGCGTAGACACTACTGGAACGTACCATCTGGGAGGATTACGTGGCCATATCTATGTGGACATGTATCTCGCTGTGGAGCACGCTCCTATATAAGGGGCCTCCATGGCAGACCTTTGGAATATCACTTTATTACCACACACACATTTATCCACAGCCTTAAGAGCCCACTAGCAAGCCGATCTAAATAGAGATACAGAGTGCAAGGGACAATAGGCCCAGGATAAAGAACTGGCACTAAAGACAAATCATTGTCTTCCACACACACTGCTCCATTTCCACACTACACACTCTATTACATCTCGTATACTGTGTTCTGAGTTACATCTGAGGTCTAGAACCTAAAGAACACCTTGTGCATTTGTCTAGCCTTACAGTGACTCCAAAAACTGGTTCACATTTGGCAAATTTTTCCTTGCAAGGCCAATTGTGGCTCAGATAACAAAGCTAAACTCATGTGAATTTTCCGTAACAAAGCAAAGTATCATGGCCCTGTTTA
>Ga0307515_10000762_pt1 | contig 74234 bp, 53 predicted proteins | sample 17_EM_MG_FD_194513 | JGI IMG/M metagenome (GOLD analysis project Ga0307515, IMG submission 194513) | Populus trichocarpa ectomycorrhiza microbial communities from riparian zone in the Pacific Northwest, United States - 17_EM | ecosystem: Host-associated > Plants > Roots > Unclassified | place... | reverse complement strand
CGGTTGAGCAGGAGTTGAAGGTCCTCTCGTCTGCCGATCTCTCTCGGGTCCCACCAGAGCTCGCTTCCATATAACGCGACAGCTCGAACGCAGGCTATCTGGACAGCTCTCACTCGCTCTGGAATGATTCCGTGCATCTTCGTGAGTACGCGCAGTCGGGCTTCTGCTGCCTTGGCCTTCTTCATGCATCTGTTGAGATGCTCTTTGAACGTCAGATGGGCGTCCATCCAGACTCCCAGCCATCGTGTCGCCTCTTTGTTAAATCGAACGAAGCCGTCTCCTACCTTGATTTTGGCTGTGAGTTTCGGCCGGAGGTGCTTCTTGTGGCCTCTCCTGCGTGTGAAGAGTGCTGCCTCCGTCTTTGCAGTGACGAACTGGAGATCTCGTCTGCTGGCCCACTCGATGCTCTCTGCTGCGCAGGCTTCAACTTTTTCGACCACCTGGTTCACGTCCTTCCCGGTTGCCACCCATCCGAGGTCGTCTACCAAGGGGAGGCCTTCGGCTTGCACTCTCTCTTCCACCCACTTTATCAGTCCAGCGGTGTGTATCGCAAAGAGGATCAGCGAGACGGGTGAGCCCAGCGGGACACCTGCTTCCACGGGGTGACTCTGTAAGACATTGCCTTCGATTACCATCTCCACCGTCCTCTCTAAGAGAAAGCTCTCGGTCCATCGTATGAGATCTCCATCTATCTTCTTGGCCTTCATTGCATGGATCAGCCTTCCTCTCGCTCCGCTTGGGAATGCTGCCTTGATGTCCATCAGGAGGACGCCCGTAATGTTGTCTTCTTTCCACGCGGCGTGCGCTCTGTCGACCATGATGGCTGCAGCGTCGATGGCCGAGGGATTTGGTGTTCGTCCCTCGCGATCGCTCACTTCATTAGCTTCAAACACTCCACACCAACCAATGAAACTTTCCCCAATTATCTAGAATGCTCCAAGTTGATTGTCACACTACAAAATTGTTGGTGGGAAAGCTGATTATTTGCACTTTGCTTAAAAACATGAGGGTTTATCCCTGCAAATCCCCCCCACATTGCGTCATGAACATGCTTAACACGTAAAAGTACATGCAGTGGAGCTAACACAATAGGGTCAAGTCCCACATCAAGCACAAGCCGTCGATCGATTGGCGCCACCTCTAGCGTTTCGCAACTCGCTGCATCCTATTTCATATTAACGCTGCTGTATATTGAAGAACTTCGTGAGCCGGTAGGAAGGGCTTACTGAAGAAAGTTATCATTAACGAGCTAAGTCCGAACATCATGAGGTTTACGCGCAAATTTAAATTAGATCTGATTAGATAGCTGAGATGCAAAGCGCTGCAGAAAGTTGGGAGTAGATTATCTGTTCCTCGCATCACAACGTGCAGCCTTATCGCAGGATGACTGGCGGAAAACCACTTCCCTTTCTTTCGTCAAATATAAGTGGTAGCACGAAGGAATGGAGATTGTGGAACTATCGTTTCGCGCGTTACGATCGGTTTGACCTGTAATCGTCGATATAATGATACAAAGTTAAGTGTCGGTTGATGTTATTTTGCTGCAAAGGTTGGCTGGAGGCTAGTAAAGCTGAGTGGCTCAGTCAAGCCGGCGATGCTTAGGTTGCAACCAGTGCTTAGGGCGCTAGCGTTAATTTTACCGATTCACACATCTTGACACTACACGAGACACCCAGCGACCATGACTGGAGGGGAGAATAGCGCGGTATTGAAAGTTGCGACGACGTTTTCCTCTCTATATAATGATTTTTGTCTATACTGATACGCCAATGGTGCCCTTTTTTTGTCTTCAACGGCAAATAGGAGACACCTACTCACCTGGACGGAGGGGAGAACGGAACTTTCAGCTTCGGCTACGACTATAGGACCATGTGATGTACACCCTTCAGAGAAGATATCTGGCATACGAAGAGCGCTTTCCGATCTCAGTTGCGTCCGAAGACCTGCTATGCCATGATTCAACGCAAGGTTGCCCAGGGGTTAATTCAAAACGACCATGTATCCATCACCACAAATAAAAACAACTTATACCTCAGCCCTGGCAGATAGTATTAATTATAGAAGTGACCTACTCATCGTTCTGCTGCAACTGGGTTTACCTTGCTTTAGCGCTCTACTTTCAATGTCCTACTCACTTCGTCCATTAGGGTTGTCACAAGACCTGAGTATGCGACACGTTTCATTGAAGCGTATGGGATGGCTTATGAGAGAGGCGGCGATTGGTTGATTATCATGCCCGCATGACCAAGAAATTGTGATTTGGGAAGCGTAACATAAATGATATGATATAGGCAGGATCCACACCTACAATACCTCATAGAAGTCCATCACGGACGCACATACAGTCAATTCATCAATTCAGAGGCACCGAGACTACACCTCCGGTAATTACAATGGGGCAGGGTAGTGCAGTCACTTGGCCAGATTCGTACTTTATCATGCCTTCGAAATAGTTGTTAAATGCGTCCTGCGATGACTGCCATATCTAGAGTTTTTTGCTGCTGTTCTACACAGTGTGGCAGCCGGCAATTGGCGAGAGCTAGTCTCTGTTCAGCTTGCCGCTGCATGGAGATGCGAAACTACTCAATGCAAGGATGTCTGCCCCGGTAGTCAATTGTGTGAGTAACAGATCGAGCACCCACAATGGCAGTTAAAATTACATTTCACAGAGAGATAATTGTTGTCACCGGGCACTATGTTCGTTTCTTTATTCGGCATGTTTTGGTCGATGAACGGGGGACGATTCCGAGGTCAATCCCGCTCAATAGGATGGCGCTTACCTGTTTTCGAACCCACTTTGGAGTGCCGTCACCCATCAATTTTCGACAGAGACTGCATGGCTTATATATCGATTAGCTATAGTTATGACAACCGAGTATTCACTCGCCGGTGGTCCCCGCCGCTAAAGTATTTCCAAAAAAGTCTTGGAACCCCGCATCCACCGTCTTCAGAACGCAATATCTTCAGAACTCCCGCCTCTGGAACGCACGTCTTTTAAAGCGCAGCCTCCAAAACCACTGTTCAAATCCCAACTTTAACACCACAAAACGCACCTTCAATCCCAACTTTGACAGGACAGGACACACAATACCCCAAGTATTTCTGTATTTTGGTCTCTCTAACATCCGCAGCTACGATCACTAGCAACACCAGCCCTACCAGCAAAAGAATCGAACGTACAGGCGATACCGACAGCACCGCTGCGCGAGACAACATTATGAACAGCGGGAACATAGCTATGATCAACAGCAATCACTCCACCGATAACAGTCAAATTTATAACGCTTCGACGCATAATGAGTATAACGATTCGACTATCTACAATGGTGCGCCAATATGTATTGTACTATAATGGAGCATCATTTTGGTTGACGCAGCGTCTGCATAGTCAATAACTTCATAAGGGAACAACCAACTCGGAGCCGGGAAAACCTTGAAAAGATAGGTTAGTCATGATGTTTAGTGAGAAAGCTGTTAGATATTCTAATAACTGATCTCGTTGGCTCTAGCTGAAGCGGAGATCGATTGGGATATTCTCTGGGGCCGGTTGTCTGTCGTAGATCAGGACAACCATCGATCCACCATCCCTCCTCTTGATCGAAACGAGCCGAGGTTTTTTTGGATCACCAAAAACATTGACTTTACCCAATGGGAATCAGATGAGAATTTACCTATCCTTTGGCTATCAGGACCGCATGACCGCACAATGGAAGAGGTGTCCTCTCATATCGTCGGCGTTGCTAAGGAGAAAGCCCGCTCATCAAATAGCATTGTACTGTACTTTTTCAGCTCAACTGCCACAAAGGGTCGGAGCTCAATTGCCACAGTCTTTGCCCACACGTTGTTCCACCAGATTGTCACCTCTTCAAATACAGTCAAAGCCAAATCGATCACTGGGGCATTCCTCAAGTCTCTTCTGGGGGAACATATCCGGCGGCGCCCGTCCTGTTTTGAGGAGAATGATACTCCATTGACGTTGCTGGAAAATATCCTTGACGCTCCAGATGATGAGCTTCGCAGAGCATTAGCAGAAGCCACTAGTACAGCCGAAATCCAAGAGTTGTCGATTATTATTGATGGGATTGACGCCACCTTACCGGAGGGAATAGTGTTTGCTCACACCATCTACTCTCTTGTGAAGCATATAGTACATGCAAACCCAAAGTTTAAAGTATTGTTGACAAGCATACAAAATACGACTCTTCAGAATACGCTCGGCATGCTACCATGCACTTACATTCAATATGATAAGGAGCGAATAGGTTTGCATATTCACTATTCTCTAGCCTAAATCGAAGCTAACTAGTCAACTCAGAATGTCTTCGATCCCTACAACATGACCACACACGATATGCACAAATTGTGAAAGAGCATGACGGTTCACTAGAGTGGCTTTGGAATAACATGCAATATTTAATCTGGTCAAAATCAAGAACCTCCAGCCTCCTATACATCGAAGGAAAGCCTGGCAGTGGGAAAAGTACCCTTGCAAAATATTTCCTCAAAAAGTTTTCAATTAAACAGTCAATGACCAGCTCAACTATCGTAGCTCATTACTTCTACACACTTCGAGGGACCCAATTGGAACCTAATCACGACAATATGCTGCGGTCAATTCTATACTTTATTCTCCAACAAGACGAGTCGGCTTTTTTCCATTTCCAACGGGAATTCCGACACCTTCAACAATGTAATCTCTTAGAATGGCCTTACGACTCTCTGAAAACTGTTCTATCCTCTTTCGCAAACCACCCCCCAACAAAACCCCTGTACCTGATTCTTGACGCGATGGACGAGTCTAAAGAAGAGGACAGATATCATATAATACAGTTGCTGTGCAGACTCTGTTCCTCTAAAAACTCTTGTGTAAAGGTTTTTCTTACAAGTCGTCCAGTGGCTGAGCTCAAACACCAACTGGAAGAATGTCATCATGTTATAAAGCTGCAAGACCAGAATAAGGGTGATATTAAGATGTTTGTGGACGACTTCCTCCCTAACCTAAAGTTACCTGGTCCATTCCTTCGTGAAGCAGCAGACTATATATCTGTTAACGCTGAAGGTGTGTTCGTATGGGTACATCTAGTTAAAGTGGAGCTATTACGCATGCGAGCAACTGGTCATAATCATGTACAAATCATAGATCGTCTAAAGTTCCTGCCGAAGGAGCTGGCAATGTTCTACAGACTTATGCTTGACAGATTAGAAGAGGAAGGCAGTCAACAGGACATCCAATATGGAACAAATATTTTCCGGTTCGTTCTGTTTGCACTTCGCCCCTTGAAAGTTGGGGAACTACAACACATTCTCGCTATCTCGAGTAATCCCAAAATGTCATGTGTCGAATTCGAAAAAAATCTTACCGACGAACCTGAGACGAGGATTATGCACTGTGGAGGTAACTTTGTGGAAATTACCGGTATTCTCCTTCATAGATAACATAATACACACCTAAACTGATTAAATCTGTAGCGCATAAAACCGTTCAACTGATGCACCAAACCACTCGTGAGTTTTTGCTCAGTATAGAAAAGGAGAAACCAGGTTCTAGGTTCGCCCTTGGTGTCGAAGAAGCAAACGGAATAATTGCTGCGGCTGCAGTTAGTTATCTGACACTTTGTTTCGGTAACCCTGAGCCTATGCCAGGTAGTTCAACGGATATCACAACTTGGAGTTGGGACGACTACCAAAAATATGTTCAATATCTAGATGAGCGGTCATGGATTAACTATGCACTTCATAATCTTAAAACCCACCATGATCTATCTAATCAAAAGGAATCCGTTTCACAACTAGTCGATGCACTTATTAAACAATTAGTCAACAGTCAAGGGTTCGCATTTCTAGGGAATTGGATGGCCTACAACTTTGGACGAACAAAATCTGCCCCGAATATCATACAGAGTATAACAAGTTTGATACCTCTACTATTCTTCCACGACCAAGTATCGGAGGACTTCAAGTACAAAGTTCTCAATGCCGCCGGAGAGTTGAAGTTATTCCAAGTATTCGAGTCACTCTTGGAGCCTTGCATGCATGATACTGTCCAAACTCAGACCGAAACATCATTAATCACATGTGTGAGAAAGGGGCTTTTTGGCGCTTCACGAATGCTTGCTGACCGAGAGGAGGATTTCGACACTAAGGACAATGCAGGGTGGACAGCGCTGCACCATGCAGCTGCGGGAGGACATGAGGCCATTACCCGGTTATTGCTAGAACGGGGAGCCGACACAATGGCAACAAATAACCATGGACAGAGAGCGCTGCACCATGCAGCAGCTGGAGGACATGAGGCCATTACCCGGTTATTGCTAGAACGGGGAGCCGACACAATGGCAACAAATAACCATGGACAGAGAGCGTTGGACACGAAGGACAATGCAGGGTGGACAGCGCTGCACCATGCAGCTGCGGGAGGACATGAGGCCGTTACCCGGTTATTGCTAGAACGGGGAGCCGACACAATGGCAACAAATAACCATGGACAGAGAGCGTTGGACACGAAGGACAATGCAGGGTGGACAGCGCTGCACCATGCAGCTGCGGGAGGACATGAGGCCATTACCCGGTTATTGTTAGAACGGGGAGCCGACACAATGGCAAAAAATAACCATGGACAGAGAGCGGTACAAATAGCTGTTAAGAATTTGTAAGCTCTTCCCCTCTCTGTCTGACCAAACTCCATCGGTTATGCATAGCTATTCTGACCTGATTGAACCCATGGTGTATGCAGTCCGTGAGTCTTGCCAGCTTCTTGTCTGTCAAAATAATCAGCGGCTGAAAAGAAAATCGTGGCCCGATTCAATAGCGTGTAAGTTCCGAAACGACTAGTAGAACTTTACACTAAGAAAACTCACACCTAACCTACACTCGATAACTAAAATGCGTAGTGAGTAAGTCGCCGACGCAGGTTGTAAGTAGTAAGATGTCGTTAACGATATCTCAATGGCTTGATCGGGTAGCAAGTGAGTTTCTATACTAGACACTACACCGAGTTATATTTTGCTGATTTTAATTGAATAGAAAGTGGGTTTTGCAATTATTACCGTAGAAATAAGTCAGCTAACTCGAGCAAATTGATCGGATTCGGTAGGGGGTAAGTTGTTCTCCAAACGGCGTTTATGAATTATGATATATGAGCGGCAATTGAAATAGGCTGATTTGATAGCCGGTGAGAATCATTGAAGCAGTCCATATTTTAATGTCGAGCCCTGACCTGATTTTAACGGTTCCACTACATAGCCGGTGAGTGCTGCCAATAGTTAAAGGATCGAATGATGCATGCTAAATTTGATCCCAACGGGTCGAGTGCACAGAATGTGGGTTCATGAAAGATCATTCCATACCAAACGTGAAAGTGAACTAAGTTGGCATGGTATGGTTAGCGTGTAAGTTTCCTCTGCCGTGCATATGTGGTAGTAGCTAACCTGGGCATGATTGGTTAATTCAATAGTTAGTAAGTTTTTTTAGCCTGCAACCTGCCCCACGATGACCAATGACTAACCTCAGCCCGATGGCTTGACCCAACAGCTGGTGAGATCTGCGCAAATGCTCCACACCAAGATGATCGGCAGCTCGCTAACCTGGGTCCGGATGGCATTGATACGCGACAGCGAGTAGGTCTTCCACCGACACCGCGATGATTGGTGGCTGGCTAACCGGAGCCTGATGGCTTGATCTGGTAGGAAGTGAGTCACTCCGCCGACACTGCAATGATTGGTGACTGGCTAACCTGAGCCTGATGGCTTTGATGCGCGATAGGGAGTGAGCCTCTCTGCCAACTCCGCGATGGTTAGTGGCTGGCTAACGTGAGCCTGATGGCTTCACTGGACAGTATGTGAGTCTCTCCGCTCACACCGCGATGATCGGTAGCTAGCTAACCTGAGTTCGATGGCTTGATCCGACAGAGGGTGGGTCTCACCGCCACAACCCTGCACCGCAATAATCGCTGTTTAGCTAACCAGAGCTCGATGACTTGACCCGACAGCTTGTAAGTCTCTACACGGACACTGTGATGATCGGTACTTAGCTAACCTGAGCTCGATGGCTTGATCTGGCAGCGCGTGAGTCCCTCCGCCGACACCGCGATGTTTGGTGGCCCAGCTAACCTGAGTCTGATGGCTTCACCGGAATAGGGAGTGAGTCTCTCCGCCAAAACCGCGATGATTGGTGGCTGGCTAAACTGAACCCGATGGGTTTGAAACGTGACAGCGAGTGCGTCGCTCTGCTGATGCTGCGATGATTAGTGGTTGGCTAACCTGAGCCTGATGGCTGAACCGACAGCATGTAAGTCTCCGCCAATACCGCGATGATCGGTAGCTAGCTAACCTGGGCTCGATGGCTGATAGCCGGTGAGCCTTTCTCACTCTACGCTGCGATGATCGGTGGCTGGCTAACCTGGGTGCGCTGGCTTGACCCGTAGTATGTGAGTCTCTCCGCGGACTCCCTGCACCACGATGATTGGTGACTGGCTAACCCGAACCTGATGGCTTGACCCGACAGTTTGTGAGTCTTCCGTCGAGACCGCGATGATTGGTAGCCCTACTAACCTCAGCCGGATGGGATTGATACGCGACAGCGAGTTAGCCTCTATTCCGATCGTGATGATTAGTAGCTGGCTAACATGAGCTTGATGATGGCTTAACCTGACAGCGTGTGAGTCTTCATCCACACTGTTTACCGCGGTGATCGGAGGCTGGCTAACCTAGGCCCGGTGTCTTGACCTGACAGAGAGTGAGTATCTACGCTGACACCACGATGATTGGTGGCTAACCTGTGTCTGGCGGGATAATACGCAACAGCGGGTGAGGCTCTCCGCCGGCTGCAATGACCAATGGCTGGCTAACCTGAGCCTGATGATAGCAAGTGGGTCTCTCCGTCCTGAAAAATGATGATAGATGGCTGGCTAAGCAGTGTCTTATGGCATGACCTGACAGAGAGTGAGTCTCTCCGCCGATACTGCGATAATTGGTGGCTGGCTAACCTGAGTCTGATGGCTTAACCCGGTAGAATGTGAGTCTCTCCACCGAAACTGCGATGATTGGTTGCTGGCTAACCTTAGCTTGATGGGTTGATACGCGACAGCGAGTAAGCCTCTCCGCTGAACGCGATGATTGGAGGCTGACTAACCTGAGCCCCATGGCTTGACCTAACAGCTTGTAAGTCTCTCTGCCGACACCCTTCACCGCAATTGGTGGCTGGCTAACCTGATCCCCATGGCTTGACCCGACAGCTTGTGAGTCTCGCCACCAATACCCTACTCGGCGATGATCGGTGGTTAGCTAACTTGAGCCCGATCACTTGACCCGACAGCATGTGAGTCTCTCCCCCGACACCCTATTCCTTGATGATCGTTGGTTGGCTAATTCGAGCCCGATGGACTTGACCCGATAGGACGTGAGTTTCTCTGCTGATACCCTGCACCGTGATGATCGATGGCTGGCTAAGCTGAGCTGAATGGCTTGATCCGACAGAGAGCGAGTCCACTGCCGATACCAACGATGATCGCTGGTTAACCTTAGCCCCATGGTGTGATCTGACAGAGAGTAAGTCACCCCGCAGCACGCCGCACAGCGATTGTACGCGGCTAACATTAACTGAATAGCCTGTGCGTTGGAATTCCGCACTGTTGTCATAATCGCTAACTTCTACTCGATTGCCTCATTCCAAGGCCGTACGTATTTCCCTGGGTTTCTGCGGCTCTGTAGTTCTTGTTGTTAACGCAGACTGAAAATGACATAATCGATAGTACGTGGGTTCTCGTAGCCACTGATATTATGTTCTGTTCAGTGTTCGCTGCTTACCTCAGCCAAATGGCACTGTTTAGCAGGGTGTGAGTTTTTCGTTTTGCAAATGAATAAAATCTTGACTGCTAATTCATGCCCCATTCTCCCTTTACAGCATCAGACTCTTGGAGTTTGGCGTCAACTTAGAATAGGTAAGGCTAATATCGAGGAATAATGGGAAACCAGAGTCATATGAACGGTGATTTTGTCCGTAATCTATCACTGAAGGAAAACAGCGAGAGCTAACGTCGGGTCTCCCAGTGCCACCAGCTCACTTCTGGACCAGACACGGAATGAACTTACTCACCACTATATGTAGGAACCTGTAAGGCACTCAGCGACTAATTACCATCCCATTGTCACTGTACTAGGAGATTCATGTAGGAAGGAGAGTTATGTTGGTGGTGGAGTCGCAAAGGAAGGCAAGTCCTGGTGGGAATAGGGTAAAGGTCATAATTTTTTGTATATGGTTCTGGCACAGTTGGCGCTATTTTATTATCGCGGGTTCTACCGACGGGGTTTAGAGTATGGGGATATACTAAGTTCAGAGAGGAAACATGTATCGAATGTTGGACCAATCCTGGTGCAAAGGGAAGCATACGTAGACTTATGGTACCGCTGCCAAGTTCGTGATGCGTAAATTGACTTGTATATTGATCTATTTGCCACCTATGGTTAGCCAATCTACGGTTCTGTGATTCCGAGGGCGTTACACAAACCCTCGGTATTTGTAATATCGTCGCGCAGGGGGGTGCACCCGAAGTCACTTACCCACACCACCTCAAAAATTTTAAGCGATTTCCCTATTGGAATAGTGTGTCTTGGCGACACCTGCAAAACTAAAGATTACCCTGACAAGAGAGCGAGTGACCGGCCATGCCGACCTGCCCGTATCAAGGATGCCGCCACATCATTGTGTCCGATTTGTCATCGAATCCTGCTACGCTAGCCTTGCTTGGCAATTTTACATTTTTTCTTCGGCTATTTCGCGCAGGATTCGAAACGTGGACCCTAAGGTTTTTGGCTAAATTCTGTTTATTTTAATCATACTGTATTCACACTGTTTAAAGTATCACAGCACCTTACTCCCCTTTGCCTCCAGGCTGGCCGGCTAAATAACACAGCTCGGCTCCTACTACCTGTCGTCCCCTTCTGACAAATGAGAACAAAATCAACGTATCTGAAGGTGATCTCTATAAACTACAAAGGAAATGTAATCAGAAGAAATGAAATGAGGGAGAGCCCACCACCTCATCTACCAACTCCGCCACACATTTGTGCGAAGACTTCCCGACATTGGGAGCTATCAGGATGTCCATCACTGCCTCCTCACACTTCTCCAGAGAGAGCAGCTCAGAGACCTGCAAGTATCAGCATCTGCCCACTCTCCATCCTATTGGCGTCCCCACCACTTGACATAGCACCTTTGTGTAGTATCTCCATCAGGTGCAGTGGCGGAAGAGAGGTTCCCATGCCAGGACTGGCATCCTGCCTCTGGAACAGAATCTCAAGCATTCATTGTCGTCTCGGTGTCCGAATAGTTCTAGGTTTATTTCCACTGCAGTTTGTCCTGGTTTAAGTCGGTGGTAGTGAGCTACCAGTGGTTTCCCACTGTTCAATCGCATGGGTCTCTTGCACCACACATTGCCATTGAGTCTGTAGCTGTTGTGTTAGCTGCATCGGTCGGCCCTCCATTGAGCATTTGCCACTATCTTTGCATCTGATATTTGTCTTGTTCTGTTCGCTGTGGAGGTGTATATATACTGTTGTGCTGCGCCTGATCCGCCGCCCTCTCCTGCAAGATTCGCTTGGCGATTCACCTCGTCATTTCCCGGGATTCCTGTATGTCCTTGAACCCAGTGAATATCTGTCGCTATGCCAGATTCTTAAATAGTCATTGCGTACTGGTTACTGCACCTGGCTAAATGCTGTGCTGGCCCTTGTTTTAGGTGCTCCATTCATCGAATGGCTGCTTGTGAGTAACTGAACACAGTGACATTCTTTACTAGGTGTGGCTACAGTGTTTCCTTAATCATTACAGACTCCTGGAGTTCTATGCCGATTGCACATAGTTCCGCACCAAAAAACTCCATTAGTCATGTGCCGAGCTGAATGTGGAAAGATCACCAGCAGTCGTAGGGCTTCCACACTGGTGCACCTCGCACTTTGTGATCATCGGATTGGGATCCCTCTGTCCACCACATCCGGACCCACCCATCTACTTTTGCTTATCCCTCTCTCCTGCAATATACCGCCTCTTCATCTGCCCCAGTGTCATTACTCAGAATGACAGTTGTAATTAGAGGTTGTTCATGCAGGTTGGGGCAGTATATATTCTCTGCCTCTCGACCACATTCATGCATATTCTTGATTACTGTGCTTAACAGCGCTCCAGAGATAGGATGATTGTAGGTCTTGTTCAGTTTTCAGTCTTTGCAAGGAAATATGAGTCTCACAGTGAATAGTGTTAGCAACGGGTCCGGGTAACCCGGCAGCGGTCCGGGTTTGGACCACAAAAACCGGTCGGTTCGTGTCCACAACCGTCCAAATACCCGATCCGCTGACTCTTGGCTGGCCAAACCCGGACCAGTACCCGTTAACCCGCAGGTTTCGCCGCGTTTGGCTAGACCTGTTGGTTCCAATCTCCGGTTCTGCGTTTCGGGTTTCATATTTATGGTCGCATTCCGATATGCTACTGTTAATTGTCAAATATTGACATTGGTACGTCACGGTTCATTTTCGACGTATTAGTCGCCTTGATGTTCAAAACAAACATACCCACGCACCCAACCACATCCTGAAAATGAGCATCAACAGAGTGTCAACAGAGCGTCCACAGAGCGTCAACAGAGTGTCAACGATATTTGGTCTTGCAATCTGGTTTGCCTATAAAGGCGTCCAAGAATTCCATTATTACTGAATACAACATATCGGAGTAGTGATTTCCCAGGATGCATGACCAAAAATCGTTGACGCTCCGTTGACGCTCATTTTCATGCTGGGGAAGAGAGGGTATTGCATTCTGTTTTACCTATAAATGCGGCCGAAAATACCTCTATGACTGACCACAACTTTGCGGAGGTGTGATTTCGCATGACACTTGACCAAAAATCTTTGACGCTCCGTTGAGGCTCATTTTCATGATGGGGCAGGGATGGTACTGTAGTCTGTTTGTCCTACCAAGGCAGCCAATAATTCCTTGATAACTGACAACAACCTATCGGAGGCGTGATTTCCCAGGATGCATGACCAAAAATCGTTGACGCTCCGTTGATGCTCATTGTCATGATGGGGCAGGGAGGGTATTGCAATCTGTTTTGCCTATAAAGGCAGCCAATGATTACGTTATGACTGAATACAACCTATCAGAGGAGTGAATACGCAGGACCCATGACCAAAAATTGTTGAAGCTCCGTTGACGCTCATTTTCATGATGGGGCAGGGAGGGTATTGCAATCTGTTTTGCCTATTGAGGCCGCCAAAAATTCCTCTATGACTGACATCAAGCTATAGAAGGTGTGATTTCCCAGGACGCATGAACAAAAATTGTTGAGGCTCTGTTGATGCTCATTTTGCCATGGCTGTATCCGCAATATGCAATCATTTAATTTGGCACACTGCATCATACACATTGTTTGGGCTACCTTTCTGGCGGTTTTATTAACTTTCTTCGTGATCACTACATTGTTCTTTAATAATACATAGAGATATTTCATAATAATCTCCGAAATCCAGTGTCTTTCGGTCAATGCTCGTCATCAGTTGCAGGATCGCTCAATCCGCTCCTCTTGTCTTTATCATGAATGTTAGCTGCATTACCACACCACAGATAGTGTACTAACCTTCATCAGTCACCATATCTGGATCAAGATCGGTATTGTGCTTGGTTTCCTCATCATCTAAACATTCCGCACAAGGAAGAGCGGTATTTAAATAAGTGTATCTGGCCGGCAAATGGACGATATGAAAAAGTTGAACACCACAAGCGTAAACGAGTGGGGCTGGTGGCGTGCCGGGCAGTGGCACAGTCGGAGTCGGCTCTGGAGTCGGCTCTCTCCATCGGTCGGGTGGAGGTGTACCAGTTCCTTTGTGTCTCCAGCGTGTCTGGGGATTCTTTGGGGTGCCATTTTGGCATGGAAGGCAGCCGGAAGTTTGGTTTTGATGAAGCATTGCCGGGTGTCTTTGTATCGCAGCCTTCACCTCTTTGTGCGCAGGAAACTCAACACCCCGCTTCTTCTCTACTCCGGCCTGGCTGGGTGATTTCTTAATGAGGTATTTCGTTTCATTGATTGCGCCGTGCGAAAAGCCTTCTATGGCCATATTGGCCATATTCATGGGCAGGCGCTTCTCGGACTGTTCCAGCTGTACCCGACCACCTTGCCTTGCCATAGTTCCAGACATGTTGAAAACCAACAAGACATTAGTTGCTGCTTCTAACAATGAAATTCGGCCGTCACCTCCACCATACATGCTTCCGTAGCCTCCTCTAAGGCGATTAATGCCTGCTTCGTCCACTCACTGGGATGCTTATCAGCAAATCGATCTGCGAAAATACCAGAGCTGACAACATCATAATGTGCGATTTGGCGGACTGTGCGCACAAATGCCTGCGTCGACCCTGGAGGTCTCCCATTACGGGCAGCGATATATTTGTTACGTAGCGCTCTACGGACACCCGCTGTACATTATTCAGTTAATCGACCGCCCTTTGCCTTGATATTGATATACTCACATCCCACTGCATGCTGCTTCTTATTTGTCCTGCTTCCAGTCTTGCAGACGATGTTTAAATGTGCATCCTGGGTCATATGTTTGGTGGCTGTATTCGCAGTGTCGCGGTGAACTAACTTATGTCTGCGCTCTTGTTGTGTGCCAAGTATATCCGTATTTGATGTAGCACCCACCAATCAGCCAGTATTCGAACAGCTCTCATCTGGCGGAGGTGGTTGTGTATCCACGATGTGCTGGTGCGGAATAGGAGAGGAACATGATAACGAGAGGAAGTGGGAAGCCCTGAGAACTATGTAGTTAGTTTGTTGTCAGAATGGAATAAGTTGCATCCAACATGATCGTTATGCTCATGATGAATCCTGCTGAGTATGGCTGCAAGTTGAAGTGGTTCGCCACCGCTCCGCAAGTTGCAAAAAGTAGGTCTGATGTTGTTTGTTTGGTAACAGGGATAAACTGCTGTGTACGACCGCCAGAATGGCCAAATCGCTATATATTAATAGGATGTTGTTCGAGGGAAAGGACGTCTGCTGATGTTTGTCTCAAATAATCCCCGGGATATTTCATGAAAATGACGCTAACAATCTTGTCATGTTGTATGGTTAGCGTCACTATTCTTGATTTATTAACAGTCAAAAGGGAGATTTTGCTTTGTTCAAGATGAGTAAATGTACCAACCTTGACATAAAAGACGCAGCTTGCCTCCATATTGTCCATAACTTGCACAATCCAACATCTCGCCCAACAACACAGTCCACGCAAATTACAATGGTGCATGCTCCGAAAAAGAACTTTTCGCCACTTCCGGCTGGCAGATACGGCAAATCGACAACGCAGTGAACCCAATGTCATCATCATGTGAATGAAGGTAAGAGCGGCTTGGATGCCGAGAGAGTACCAGTCCTGGAGGCCTTGCGCAGATTGAGATCCAAAAAGAAGCTTGTGGCAGAAATATCACGAGAAACGCACTTCTTAAGCAATGAAGACCAAGAGAAATGGATTGAGGATTATGTGGAGAGAGACCGCTGGGGCAATAAAGCGAGTTGAAGACACAGAGGCAGCGGTTCAACAAGAGCAGGACGATATGATGCATGCTGAAATCGCAGGATTGCCGCCCAGAGAGCCCGAAAACACTTTTGAGGAGGTGATGGCTGCTATCGTAGACAATCTGAGTGATCTTGCATGTTCCGATGATGGGTAGGATGGGGAAGATGAGGATGAAGTGACAGAGTTGGGCAAGCATAGCGAAGATGACCAACCCAGCTGGGTGATGGGCACAATCTCCACAACAGTACAGCAGCGCATGGAGAGCTTTCGGCAGAAGCAGATGAAGCTTGACGAATTGACACAACCAGGATGGGAGGATGCAGCGGATTTCTTCTGTGAATGAGATAAGAAGTACGGCACAGCCGAATTGAGGGTTCCGGTACTGGTTCAACCTCAAACAGATGATGACGCTTCGGCCCCTCCACCAACATCATTTGGAGAGCTTGTGGAGAGGCTTGACATTGTCCCTGGAATATTGCAAATGCCACAAGGGACTTCTCGACCAGGAAGTAGTCATATTCGGCTAGGTTTGGTGAAACCGCACTGGAACACCACCATATCCGGTCTTCAGCCCGCCGCAGAGCCCGATACGTTACCTTTGCTGAAAGCGAAGCCTGTTGAACCAGGTAGCTTTTACCCCTGCTTATAGCCTCCAGCTAATCACCTTATAGATTGCGGTTTCAGACAAAGACATGGTGACGGCTCCGGCATCAGCGGAGGAAGAGATAGGCAAAGTGTGACTATCGACGCCATCTGTTTGTGAAAAGCAATTTGTTTACCACTTTTGCTATGTATCCGCTTTTTCTTGATTTCAGTAACCACATTGTGAGACGTGATAATTCGTCTGTGCTTGTGCAAGGGTCGAATGCACCAAGTGAAAGTTCTAGAATCCAAATCAGGCGACAAAACAGCTGACACGTTTGATTTGTATCAGCATGTGACTTTTCAGCGACCCAGTAAAAGCAATATTAGTGACGAAATATACTAAAAAAATTCAACTGAGTGATGTCATATGTGTCATTGAAAGAGCGGTCAGTGCTCAATACGAATCAGTCTGCACGACAACCATCACGCTGCATTCATCTGTGTATCCAACTGCATAACTCTCCGCACAGACCTCATGCACATGGTTGAGATATATGAAATTGCTTATTGTACGTGATGGAAATCGAGGAGAAGGAGCTCGATACGGTAATTTGAGGAAGTCAAGCTATAATTACCAAACACCAGTGAAATGTTCAACATGCCGTACATTGCCGGCCGAAAGCGCGGGAATGTGATAGGGCCGCGTCATCCCTCACTCAGATAGCGTGGATAGCACTGATCAGAAATTGAGAGGTAATAAAACTCCTGGATGTAAACGATAATACATGCGAACGCTATATTTGATGTCAATAATGTGTACATGAATCGTTGCATACAATTATTGGGTGCACAATCGCTGTCTCGATGTGATTAAAGTGAGCATCAACAGAGTGTCAACGATTTACAGTCTTACACATTCGGCAATCAATTGGCGGGATTGTCACATCATTCCAAAGTGAACCTATTGGTCGGCGTAAACGTGAATAAGGCTAACTATATGCTCGTTGCCACATCCTAAAAACGAGCGCCAACGGAGTGTCAGTGCAGTGTCGAAGATTTTTGGCATTGCATTATGGGAAATCCAGAGGGCTGCGCGATGATATTAAGCCATAATCGTACTATCGGCCGCCTTTCGAAACAAAACTTGTCGCGACAACATTGCTTCTACCTCCTATAAATGAGCCTCAATGGAGAGTCAACAGAGAGTCAACGGAGCGTCAACGACTGATGCCCTTGGATCATAGGAAATTCACGGGCTGTGCCGCAACCTTCATCCATAATCTCACTATCGGCCGCCTTTTTGGGCAAAACGTGTTGCGATAACATTGCATCTATGTACCAATAATGAGCGTCAATGGAGCGTCAACGATTTTTGCCTTTGCATCATAGAAAATGCAATGCCTGTGCGGCAACATTAATGCATAATCGCACTATTGGCTGCCTTTCTAGGCAAAACTTGCTGTGACAACATTGCTTCTATGTCCCAAAAATGAGCGTCAACGGAGCGTCAATGACTTCTGGCCATGCATCTTGCAAAATCAATTGGCTGACCGGCGACATTACGCCATAATCATACCATCGGCCGTCTTTCTTGGTGAAAATTGCTGCGACAACATCCCCAGTATGTCCCAAAAATGAGCGTGAACGGAGCGTCAACGATTTTTGGCTCTCCATCATGACACATACAAGGGCTGCGCTGCAACATAGAGCCATAATTGAACTATCGGCCGCCTGTCTAGGCGAAGATGGTTGAGACAACGTCGCTACTATGTCCTAAACACGAGCGGCAACGGAGCGTCAATGACTTTTGGCCGTGCATCTTGGAAAATTCAAACCCTGTGTGGCGGGATTAAGCCATAATCGAAATAGCGACCGCCTTTCTATGCAAAAATGCTTTCAACAACATATGCACAATGCTCTACAAATGAGCGTCAACAGAGTGTCACCGATTGTAGGCCTTGCATGTTAGAAAATCAACGCACAGTGTGACATACTTGATCAATAGATGAGCTATCGGCCGCCTTACTAGTCAAAACAGCATGTGACAAGATCGTAACCACGTCCCAAAATTAACGTCAACGGAGAGTTAACAATTTTTAATCTTGCATCTTGGATAATCTAAGGGCAATGGAATGCAGATAACCCACAATGAACTTATCGGCAGCCTTGAATGGCAATAATGCTAGCGATGATATCGCATACGCCTGCTACAATGGAGCACCCAAAGAGCATCAACAATTTTTGTGGAGGCTCAGAACGCTATACAGCACTATACTGCATTGTGCTGTTCCTAAATCAGGTTTTACCCGGTCAGTCTTTGCAATCTGTCCTTGTATACAACTTCACAAATATGCATGCAATGTCTTACAGATCTGATATTGTTGCTTGTAGCTGTAGTCAGTATTTAAGAACCCGCAGTCAGCTATACTATGACGTTACTTTCGGTAGTCTTTAGTGTCGGATTCCTCAGCTTTATAATTGTTACCAGCATGTCGGATTCACAATCTTTGAACACCTCTTTGCTCGAGGTTATGATCTCTTCCAGAAACGAACCAGTCTTTATTCGTGCTTTGAGCGACATTACTTTCCAAATCATCCTCGACAACTGGTGGGCTTCAATGAATACAGGCTCGAAGCGGCCTATTGCGTGGAATAATTCTAGACATGCGCCTTCGTGGAGATTCAATTTACACTGTGGAATGGCGGAGAACAGCAGCCCTGGCATCATATTTATCGTTTGTCATCAAGTTCATTGCCATCCATCAGAACATGGGATCAGCTCACTGGGGAAACACTTGTTGGCAAAAGCTCACATCGCAAAGTTGAACGAATTAACAAAGTCAGAGGTTACTGAATTGACTAGTTCGACAGTCGATGAAGCAGCTTGGGTCATCATGAGGAGGCAAGGAAGTCGAGGAATCTCAATAGTAAGTTTGCTGAGTCATGTTATATTCGACATCCAGGTAGTTCCATATTGACTGGAATGACAGATAAAACGTTCCAAACTGGCACCTAAGAACATTGAAAATTCCAAATTTCACCAAGACACGTGGAATCGATACCACATGTTGAGATTAGTTTCGGCACATATTCCATGGAATGCGATATCGAATCTTGAGCTACGATAGTCATATAAGGCATTACGCTATGACCTAGTGCTGCCGTCTGCTACAACCCTTCGTAACATCTGCCGGAGGGAATATGCACTGACTGTGGACGCAATTAAGAAGCAATTGACGTTAAGAAATAAAGTTAGTTTAGCATTGGACAGATGGACATCATCAAACATATTGGCCAAAACATCGGTCATTGCTTAATATATGGATCGAAATTGGGCATTGCTTGAAGTTCAACCCGCATTCAATGAGGTTGATCGCCTGTTCTGTTCCACTTTCGAAAGCGAATTCAGGATCATAGGTCCATGGCCAACATAGTAGAGCATGGCTAGCCGTTTATTTGAATGACGTGCTGGATTGTTTTGAGCTTACCGACGGCCGTTTGCTTGGTATTACAACTGATAATGCTCCCTCAAACTTCTCGATGATACGCAAGCTGCAATCAACACTTGAGGCCTCTTGAATCGAATGGCTGGCGTTGAGGAATCACATACCATGCATGGCGCACGTCATACAACTCGCTTTAGGTGCATTCATGAGGAGTCTCAGTGTAAAAGGCCACACCAAGTTTTGGGAAGCCCATGAGTGCGATCAGCAATTTGGAGAGAATGAAAGCATAGACATTGGGAAGAGTCAAAGACTTCGAGGAGAGGGCAATGCAAGAATCAACAAGGTGTCAGCGATGAGACCAGGTTTAGCAAAGATAATTGAGAAAGTACGTATTTCATGATATTTTGAAAGTCCTGAAGCTGACCTTCCTATAGCAGAGAATGCTTGCTGTATTAATTTCACTAACACCTGGTCACCGAAACGAGTTCATTGACTGTCAAAAAGCCAAAGTCCGCATTGCAGTACTTCCGATTATGCATGTGAAGACAGGTTGGAACTCTACACTGGAGTTGCTCGAGCGCGCCTACCAAATACGGGAATTCACACGAGAGCGGCTTCATAACCCAAAATACTGTGAACACCAGCTGCTATTCCCAACTCAGCATGAATGGATGATTGTCAAGTATGTCATGGAAGTATTGAGGCCATTTCCGTATCGTATCCTTTGGATGTCGAAGACGCATCCAGTCACATTTCATCACGTTATCTCAGTATACAATGACATGTTCGATCACATGGATGGCATGACGCGAGCTTTGGCCAAGAAGAAGACTTAATGGAAAGAAGACTTGTTCTTCGCTGTGAAGTAAGCTCGACAGAACCTTTCCAAATACTACGCTGAAATGACTCCAACGATGGGCATGCTACATATTTCCATACACATCGTCGATCCTTTCAGGAAGTTGCGATCGTTTAGAACCAGGGACATGGGAATGGATATTAATCCTCAGGACGAGACATGCTAAACTACACAATACCGAGAGGCGTTTGTGAGGTATGTCGAGAATGAATAGCGTGCCAAACATCGACTTGTGCTGGTCAATAAACTTGAAACCGTACCAAGCAGCAATCTCATCCCCTCTCCAATGGTTTCAGGGTCCTAACAATCATCCTTTGATCCACATGACTTGTCCAGCGATGATGAGGAATACTTAATGCCTAACAATGTGGCTGAGACGACACCCGGACGAAGTGATTGCGCAGCACGCTTATTGACCGCTGCCAGGCTCTATGTGAATTCTCCGTCTGACGCAGCAGAGAACTGGGGACAAATCAATCCAAATCTCAATGATTACCACTCGGACCCAATGGATATTAGCAGTACATTTTGGTAGCCGGACATAACCGATTGGTGGCACCAGCAGGAGGAAACGCACTCAAAGTACGCTGATCTCTCCAATGTTGCGCGCGACATATTCCCTATCATACTTCATTGTGTCGGAGTGGAAGCCAGATTTTCCCTTGGCCGAGATGTTATCGGCTGGAGGCAGTCAAAATCACAGGCGAGACCCTTTGGGAAAAAGTTGTTGTAAGGCAGTTTGCTCGTGCGCAGAACGGGATTTTGGCAGGCACTGACCCAGAATTGGATACCACGAACACAGAAACCGACTCAGGAATGACGAATGAGGCGGAGGAAAGGAAATTGCACAGAATGGCCAAGGTTCACGACTTTTGGAGATGTGGCAGAGCTGCGAAAACCTACGAGCTACCGAGAAGGAATCTCGCACTCAAAACAAGCAGATAACTGACGTAGGATACATTTCGGACACGGAAGAGATTGACAAAGCATCCTGGTCACTCTTTCAACATGATGGTGCCGCTGCATTCAAATTGTCAGAAAGATCACCTTTGCCAGCAGCGTTGTCTGCAAAAGACCTCCCTGGAGGAAGAACTCAAATCGTAAATGTCCGACGAATCCGGGTAATCAAAAGTCATCCATTCGAAAGCAACAATGATTGCGCACCTGAAAGCATTTCGGATACCAATGATTGGCTTAACAGGAATGGCGACTTGGATTATCCAAATGAAACTGAAGAGGATTGTGCAGCAGACGATGAATCCGATATATAGCACAACAATGGCATCGTAGATCCGGCATGCCCTGCGCAGCACGATGTGAGCGCCGCACCAAATGTGCCCGGATTGGTTCGGCCGACCTGGAAGTCACAGAGACAAGCTGAACAGGTGTTGGTGACGGTTAGTGAAGTTGAAATGCGGAGAAATAAATGAGGAAAGAAAAAGTAGGACAGGATGCGTCAATGCTTCACCAGCTGTATGTAGCTTGACCAAGAGTTTCAGTTAGAGATGTATTATGGGCGAATGGTAGGAAGTAGCTTGTGAATATCGGTCCATGAATAGATGCAAAGCAGGCGCAATGAATCCTTTGGCATGAATCTTTTGGCATGATACATCATTTTTAGTCGTGTGAGAGTGAACAGTGCAACATGATTACGCCGCTCGGCTTTGCCACAGCGCCGAGTCTTGATCAAACAGAAAGACAATCGATAATGTCAAATCAGGAAGAATACAATTATCCATGGCAGCAGATGTTGAAAGGACGATACATTAAAATAAGCGTCAACGGAGCTTCAACGATTTGTGGTCTTGTAGGTACGGTAATTCACAGGTGACTTGGTCGTTGTTACGCAAAACCGACGTATTGGCCGCTTTATTTGACAAAAAGGATACCCCACGGTCACCACCCCATCCATAGCATGAGCGTCAACTGAGCGTCAACAATGTGTGATCTTGTAAGTACGGTTATTGACCAGTGACTAGGTCGTTGTTATGCATAACCGACGTATTGGCCGCTGTTATTGGCAAAATGGATAACGACACGGTCACAGCCCCATCCTTAGCATGAGCGTCAACGGAGGGTCAATGATTTTTAGCTTTGAATCTTGAGTAAGTTATGTTCTGATTGGTTGCGGACATCCATCAATGAGATATTGGCAGCCTTGACTGGAAAGAACAGTGACATGCTCCCTGCGGCATCCTGAAAATCAGCATCAACGGAGCGTCAACCGTTTTAGGACTTGCATAGTTCACACTCAAGTCGTCGCACGGATGTTCACGTGCATAACAGTAATATTGACCGCTTTGGTAGGTGAAAATACCATATATTGAAGGTGAACCACAGATACCTAATGAATTGAAATTGTAAACTACTCAACAAGCAAAAGCACGTTGTGGGTTGCTGTAAATGCAATTTCAATAAGATACTAATAACAAAGTGCAAATTGATGAGCCTTATATGAATCTATCGATGGACCCGCTGGACGACCCGCTGATAACCCGCCCAATTAAAACGGGTTGGGAGTTTACCATGGAACCGCGCTTGAGTAGGAAGTTCGGGTTTATTGACGACCCGGACCGCGAATTGGCAATGGTTCAGTTTGGACCCGGACCCAGACCGGAAGTGACTGTCCGGAACCATTGCTAACACTAGTCCTCACCCATTCCAGTTTCTTTTCGGCTTTCCACTCGGCTTGATTTTCGAGCAGCATTTCCAGCATCAACCGGTTTTGAGTCGCCACGTCTAGACGATTCTAGACAGTAAAATGGGAACGGAGATCACCAGTATCGTTTTTGATAGGGCTATCTTAGTTTCTTTGACCTCTGATGGAATTGTAGAGGTCTTGGTCATCGTCATCGTCAATCTCGGCCTCAGGTAAGACCATTGGAGTATTGCGTTCGGCTATCCATGCCGCTGCCTACAGAGTGTCAGCACTCTGCTGGATGTCAGTGACGCGCAATTGAGTTCTGGTAAACTTCTTTGAAGGCATGTTTTTTGATTAAAGGCGTGATTTTGTGGCGACACGAAGAAAGGGGTAAATCGCGAGATCCCCTGTGCGAAACTTATCAAAATGATTATGAGCGATACTAGTGTAAGGCCTTGTATCCGTATGGCCGCGTGTGACAGTATATGAGAAGATACGGTTCCACACGTGGATGTGGTAATATTGTAGAGTAGTTGATAGGGAAGATTATCGCTGGCGAACTCAGAGACATCGCGAGTCACCTATAAAATGCTGCGGTTAGCCGGCCCTGGACATGTTGGTGCCATTGGCGAGAACCTTATCTCGACTGCTATTACACGCGGGCCCATGCCCAGACTCTCAATTAGGTGCACTGTGTGGGCTCATAGGTAATGTACCCACTATTGACCAGGATTGTCATTTTAGGAGGAGTTGGAGGTCTTCTCATCTGCCTACATATTTGGGAGCTGAGCAAAGCTCGGTCCCATAAGATCCCACAACTCGAACAGATTACACTTGAACGGCCATTAGACTCTGCGGAACAACAAGATATGTGTTTGTAATGGTTCGGTGTCCGGTTTTGGCACCAATGGCTGGGTCCTTACAATGGGCTCTGTCCCTCATTGAGCGTCAGGTGATTGTCGATCGAGTCACCCAGGCTTTGGGTCGCCTCTTTGTTGAATCGTATGACCCAGTCTCTGACATTGATCTTCACTCCCTGCATTGGCTGGATGTGTTTCCTGTGTCCTCGTCCACGCATCAATAGTCCCATCAGCGTTTTTGACAAGTCAGATACTAACCAGTATCGACTTGCCCACTCACTGCTCCTGGCGGCCCATCACTCAAGTACTGACATGACCAGCATGATATCGCATGCTGTCGCCACCGGGCCAAGGTCATCCACAATGAATGACCATCTAGCTCTCGATTCATTCTCTTCGACTATTTAGCTCAATCCTGAGATTTCAATCTCGCACAGGATTGGTGACACTGGTGAGGATTCAGGGACCCATCCATCTACTGGTTGTCGAACCATGCCATTACATTCGATTTTCATCTCCACTCTTCATTCTCAGAGAATGCTTCTTATCAGTCATAAACAGTCTCTGGCACGTTCCCTGTCCTTCATCACTTTATATAGCTTGTCCTGTGACCTCCTCAAGATGGCTGCTTTAGTGGCCATGAGCAACACACCACTTCAGTGGCCGCTTATTCAGGCGGCGTGAGCTCGAGCAACCACGATCGCCGCTGCATCAAAGGGTCACCATCCTCTTCTGCGTCCGAATTGTGGGTAAGTCAGGAGTCCGCATCTTTCAGCTCCATCTGACCACATATCAGCGACTACTACATTGACCTCATTTCCCATGCCGCGCAGCAGCGATATGGAGTGATAGGCCTTGAGCAATATGTAGTGGTCATTGCCAGGCTTGCAAATCACCAGCCCGGTAGTCCACTTCCATACCCTTGGGTCCATCCCATTGTGAATGGTGGCCAGTGTCAACCTGACCTTATGCTCTTTGTTCAACTTCCAGATAACTTGTATTGTACTGCAAGCCAGCTTTTCTGGCCCCGGTGCCTGTTTGACAGATTCAGAAATAATGGCTTGTTCAACAGCAAGGGCTGCAATGCGTGTCGGTGTGCTTCCTGCGTGACGCAGTTGGTAGGACTTGTCATCATCATGCAGAGGAACCAACCCGGGCGTTGGAATTTTCTCAGTCTGGTGTGATGATTATACTTTGGTGCGATCTCTCTCTGTTAAGGCCTGCACGGTCATTGATGCCTGAGGGTTCGCGTATTGTACCACACTCCATACCACAGCCCCTCCGAGATTTTGCAATTACTGCCTCGACATTTGCCTTGTAGAAATTCGAATACATATCTGGATTTGGGCCTTCGCCCTGGCACACTGTTGCGGGTTCTGACACCTCGTTGTTTCTCTTGCGACCACATTCTTTCTCTCGCTGATGTCGGGGTACCACCCAATCTTTGATTTAGCACAGTTCCTGATCTACTTTGATGTTACATTGAGAACATTACCCATTGCTGGTGGACATCGTGCAGCCTCAGGCTCCACCTTGTCCGCTGTGCATTCCGTGCCCAGGTGAGCTCTTTCTTTCACTAGTTTCACGCATAGCATCTTCGCTTCTTTTGAATCCTCTTCCATCATGCAGCTATGTTACACCGAACCACCAATTGTTAGCAGGCCTCCTCCTGCTGGTCTACAACAATCTACCACCCTATGACTTTGTGGTCGGATCATGCTGCGTGTTTATCAGTCAGTATGGACCATTGGGTTAATGGTTGATTCAGCAGTATCAGGTCCATCACCAACTCACTTTCATAACCTTCTTTTCTCCAATGCTGGGTGGCCTCACCCTCATTTCCAATTCCCTGTCCATTCTCATCAATTACTTCTTTCCAACATCTAGGATTGTCCTACATTGGGCATGTTGGGTTTCATCGTACGCTATAGGCATTAAAGCCTCAATCGACGATAGTATTGCCCTGGCAAAACACTCTGCCAGTTTGACATTCGCTCCGGTGTCTCTGCCGAATGTTTATTCTCTTAGTCATATATGTAGACAATCGTTGTCATTGTCTCCCTTCGTCCCCTGACGTCACTAGCACAGAGATTGTTGTTCGGTTATCAACATTGATCCACCCACTCACCAACTACGACGCAACTCCCGTTCTATGTCACAAAACACTCTCTATATCATATCCTATTGTAAGGGCACGTACGCCAGCCTTCGGCCTCGTAGGAAAACATATCGTAATTGAAGGTATATGGTTGCGAACGTGGACACGAGTGATAGTAAATAGGTGTTTATGTAAGATCATCGCTAGAGATCTAAGGCTCATGGCGAGCCGACTATATAGAATGGCCGTTACCCGGCCTGGGTCACGTGCTGCCTTTACATTATTCCTCTCTTTAGGCGCAGACCTCCTGGGCTGCATAAACTGTATAAGAGATAAAGAATGGAAAGGGAAACAAAGAATGAAAACAATCATCCTACGTACGCAATTGTACGAACCCATAAGTCCCACAACCGATCGGTACAGCTCAATGGTGACCTTTCGGTGGATCCGCCGCACGGGGAAACTCCACATCCATTGACTGGTGGTAAAAACCCGTGCCGACGCCATTTGTACCAGGCCGACATCCAATGAAGAGAAGAAGAGAAGAGACAAACAAGGAAACATCCAAAAGTGATCCCGTCCTCCATTAACTCATCTTCCTAACCCATGCTCCAACGACCATCATTCCCCTATATCTCAGCCCAGGTCTTGGTTGAAATTCCCAGGGTGGTAGAGCTTCAGCTCGTGACTTGTCATTGATGGGAGCTTCCGCTGCTGGTATCGGTCTTAGACGTCAATCATTTACATCAATTGCGTCGCGTGTAGTCGCGTCGCATAAATAGCCATCTAACAAGTGAGCTTCTCTAAAGATGGTAATACTTACCGAATTCAAGCGTACCTGCGCTCTCTTGAGCCTTCGTGCAGTGCTTTGTCGAATATCTCTCAAGCGGTAGACATCGGTAAGTGGCATTGACTTCCAGATTCTGGTTGACTAGGTAGTCGTCTTGGGAAGTCTGCTTGGGCGACCATCCGGTCGACGTCATACATGCGCTCTCGAAATGCGGCTTAAATAGATTCTTGGTCGACTCCTTGGTAGACTTGCCGGATGACTGGTCGGTAAACTTCTCTGTCGACTTCTCAGTGTCTCGGTAGACAGTATCCCGGTGGGCTTTTGATTTGTGGGCAGGACTTGCCTGGTCGACTTCTCAGATGACTTCTCAGTTGCCATCTCAGTGTGTCAGTAGACTGCCTCCCAGTCGGCTTTTGGGCTGTCGGTAGGACACATTTTTGACACTGTCATCCCCCCTTTCAAGTTCGTTGCTCCGTCGACAACTTAGACTCAAATCAATTGTTTTTTGCCGTCGTGGTTCGGTAGACTTATGAACTTCGGTAGACTTTTCGTGATCTTTGTTGACCGACGCGTCTTTCGACAGCCTTCGTCTCTGGATTTCGGAGGTCTTCGACTTCCCTTGTCTTGTGGCTGGTCTTGGTCGACTTGCTTCGTGTAATTTTTCCACTTGCTTTCGTCTCATTTTTCCACATGCTTTGGCCTTGCTTTTTGACACCGATTATTCATTGACCTGATTGGTGTTTCGACTTGCTTGGTGTTTCAACTTCTTTTCACCTTTTCGGACTTCGCTTGGTCTGTTCTCGTTGTCTGACTTTGGGCTTGGATTGTAAATTCCCCAGGTGGGCTTATCATCATCCGGATGCTAGGTGTGTATGATGATTCTTCTGGTACGCTTTTCCCCACTCTCTGGGTGCATCTATCGCCGCTGGGCTTCTCTGTTGTTAAGTGCACACTGGTCCTTCATTCTGGCACCTCCGGTCGGGTCATCGTATATGGGGATTTTGCTGGCGGTAGGGTCATCCCTCTCCTTCAAGGTCGTTGCTCTGCCGACTACTAATCTCTTCTAATTGGTTTGTGGCTTGGTTGTATGGTAGCTGGTGCGTTTGTCAACCCAAATGGCATGGCACGGCGCTTGAACTGCCCGTACTGCGGTTTTGCCCTTGTCGCTTTCCTTGTTTCGAGTTAGGTGACAGCCATTCCTGAGGTCCTGTCGAGCATCTCCGAGATCAGTGGAAGAGGATATTGGTTTATCGTCCCGGCTTCATTGAGATTTCGTAGATCCACACAATTTGTGTGGTTTCTCACGGCCGGTTACCCTGTCATTTCCTCTCACGCTCTTCCAGTGTGGTCAACATATGCTCCTCGAGCCGGATCCGCTCTTTCTTACACATTCACTTTGCATGCCGTGCTAGGTGCGGTGTGTGAGTTGGCATATCTTTGCTGCATATGTCGAGATAGTCCTTGTATCTCACGAGGAGACGGCAAATCTTGATATTGTGCTGGGTTGCGACCCCCATCATCTGTTCCTATTCTCATTAGCCTTGTCTTCGTTGTACTTTAGCAGAGTGGAGATGGATAGGGGTCCCGGGTTGGCTGGATCACACGGTTCGTCGCAATAGACCACCCACATTGTCCTGATTCTCCCTTCGTGTCTCGGTGAGCCGGTAGCAGTCATTCATCCACCGCCACTGTGTCACTCTTCTTCCGCAACTACCACCGCTGCTCATGCTCACGCGTTCAGCATCCTGGGGTTTCTCTCACCTTCGGTGATGCCTTCCAGTAATGCTCCCAGCAGCCCACGACATTCTCCAAGTCATATGGTGAATGCCTCGACCACTTGCTCACTAGCTCAGAGATGATCGAATGTGCTAACCCTGAGTAGTTGTATACCCGGAGAAGGCTCACAATTTGTGCTTACCTCACCGCGTTCCGGCAGTGGACTTGTGCACAATCTGCTTCTGGAATCTTCGCCCATTGCAGTCCATTTTGGCGCTTGCAGGGCTGTCAATCGACCTTTGCTCAAGTCGAATTCCTGGTTCCTTGCCACTGCAAGCCCAAGACTTGGCCATATAGCCTCATTGGGATGACTCTAACCTCCGATTTGTCAACCAGATTAAGGTGTTCAAAATACTGAACCAAGACACGTGGCCTTCAGCTCTCCGTGACAGACATCATCACCGGGCCGGGGTAGATGTGAATGCTGGTTCGTATGGTAGCTCGAGCTTACTACGTTGGCTCGGCGATATAAAGATGCTCATTGTACCGCAGTTGATTAGTGCTTTGACTCGCTGCATGTTCCCGTATATTTCATACAAGGACTTCATGGATGATACGCGCAGAATCAGGTCCCTGTGCGCCACATAGATTTTGGCTTCACATCAGAGCCTGACCTTCCAGAATAACTCTTGATTTTAAGGCGATTTGGAGCGATTGTATTTCATCCAAGGTTGCATATAAGGTTTTGTGGTCTCCGCTGCCACAGCGAGTGCATTGGCGGTGTGCCTTGTGGCTTTTGTAGACTTGGTTTGAATGTCATGCCGCTGGTGATAAGTTGGCTCGGCCACCTCCACTGGGCTGATTGGACTTGATCAATGTTGAATTGCCGGTAGTGTTTTCCTCGGGGAAGGAGTTGAATGGTCGGATATTGCGTTTCTAATCAACGCCTGTCTAATACTCTCAATTGCCTTTGCTGTTGTCTTCCGGGCTTTTCGCTCAATTGGAAGGGATGTAGTCGAAACCGTGCTGACTCGCAATCGTCTCTCGACTTCGCCTTCGGTTCTTGGTATTGTTGATTCAGGGGTAACATAGCGCTATTGTTTGTAGCTTCTCCAACTGATGATCGCGCTCAATTGACTTTTAGGAATGGTATTCGATTTCTCTTGTTGATAGGGTCGAATCCTGGACTCGTGATAATCGTCGGCATTGTAGCGACGCGTCTCGTCCATTGTGGCTTCTCTGGCTGATGATTGCACTCAATTTACTTGTAGAAATGGTATTCAATTTCTCTTCTTGGTAGGGTCGAATCCTAAACTCGTGATACTCATCGTCATTGCCGGTGACGCGTCTCATGCGCCAATTGGTCTCTGAACTCTCCTCCGCTGCCATCAGGGTGCTTAATTGAATGATGAAACGATCGATATCCGTGCTTGCAGCAATCATGCTTCGATATGTCGTTTTCAAGGCTGTAATCTCAATTGTAGACTTTATGATGTGGTGCTTCGGTAATGGGGTAAAACTCGTAAAATCCCTTGAGCGAAACGTATCCGTTTACTGAAAAGCAATAATAGTGTAACGCCACGTACGCCAGCTTTCGGCCTTGTAGGCATTCATATGGTAATTGAAGGTATATGGTTGCAAACATGGACTCGAGTGATAGCAAATACGTGTTTAGGTAAGATTATTGCTGGAGATCTAAGGCTCGTGGCGAGCCGACTATATAGAATGGCGGTTAACCGGCCCTGGTCACATGCCGCCGTTACATCTATCTGCCAATTAGCTGTTCCTGATGCCTCCTTTTGCTTGCGGTGGCTCTTGCAGCAACGCAACATCCGCCCTGTGTTCAAGTCAGATCTGCATGGCCACAATCGTCCTCTCATATGACTTTTCTCAGTTGTGATATATCCTGTATTAATTGGAAACCAGAGCTCCTGAATCAGTTTCGGTTGGGCAAAAGTTTCAGTCTCCATCTCGGTCTTGATCATCAGGAAGTTTGGTTATCGCTCCTGTGTCCTCTTCTTTCTGCGCATTAGCCATGTCCTCATCTGCGCTTCCCCCATCGGATACCGTGCCTCCCATCCATCTATGACTAAGCTCAACTCTGTTTGTCCCCATTGCGTTGTACATTGATTTGCTCTTGGGAGCCCATTTTGTTTTTCCCGTCTTTCTTCTCTAGTGCCCTGCTTTGTCCGCTTCACTCTTCTCCATGCACCAGCTTCTCAACAAATTCTGATTTCCTTGGAAATTGGGGTATGTCTCCACAGTGTGGCCGCAGAGTTATCCCTGCTTTGCTGTACACCCGACTACATATCACTGGTGGTCACTTGTACGCTGAATGCCTGAGCCATAGGCTCACTTGGGTATGTTTGGCTACATGTTATCTATGCTGCCCCATCCACGGATGGGCTGACACCTGTAGTCAGGGCCCAGTGTCACAACGGCCAAAACTTGGTACAACACTGCCCCTGCCTTGATGTTTACTGGATGACACATTGTGGCAGTCAGCCGCCCATTAGAATAAAGACTATTGATGATGTGGTGACATCTCCATTCTGCATTCACTCACTGATGGTGTGGGGGTTCCCCATCCCCCATAGTGGGGTGGTGATTGCTATCCCCTCATTCTCTTGTTCAACTTGCTCTCGCATCTTTTGCACTCCATCTGTGCCATCTACCATGTACATCACAGGGGGTAATGAGTGAATTTTAAGCCGTTGCCAGCTGTCGTTTTCATTAACATCCACCACTCTTCTTTTTACAGTCCTCACTGCTATGATCATGACGTCGGAGTGGATAATTGCCATGTCCAGTGTTGAATTCAGGTCCATGATTTGCTGTGATCGTGTGGTTCGCGATCCTCCTTGTGCTTCTCCTCCAATGTGGGCCAGTGCATGCTGGTGGAAAAGCACTCTGTTGACCGCTGATGCCATTTCTTGCTTCGCCTTGTGAGGGAGCTACACAGTCGAGTATCTCCTTATGATGCGGCGTCTGTATGCCTGGCACAAGCCTGGCATTAGGGCCCAGGCTGGTCTGGCCGACGTCTTTTGGTTGAGTGGTGGGACATTCCCCCATGTTCTGGTCAATGACCCCCCAACATTGTCCCTTTCAGCGCCGATGTGAAACTGGGTGGTGTTGTCAGCGGTGCTCTCCGTGCTGGTGCTGGGTTTGACTTTCGGATTGATCTTGGTGTCCGTTTCAGCATTGACCATGATTGTAGCTGCCTATCAGGAAGCAGCTGTTGGTGCTCCTCTGGCTTCTTGGGATCAAATGTTCGCGTCAGGTCTGCGTATATCGTCGCCTCTCGGATGACACCCTTGTTGTGCACTGTCCTCTCCTCTTACTGGTTATGCTATGTAGCTGTCACCAATCATGCGACCATGCCTGTGATGCCGTTGCGACGCAGTATGTCATTCTGGTGCTATGCTTCCCGATTTTCTCTTGTTCCTCTCACCACAATGTCATCCTGTGCCAAGGTGTCTCAGGCAGTGCCATGTGCGGATCGCGTATATCTGTCATTGTAGTGATGGTTCCGGATAGCTGTGCTAGCTTGGGCCAGCTGCAGTGTCATGTCCTCCATGAGGCTCTGTTTGTGACCAAGGGACCAGCTGTTCACCGGGACCGTACTCCTCCTACTGTGTTTCCATTCTGGCATGTCAGCAGCAGGTGACATATTTCGTCATCCTCAGTCCTTCAAGCGATGGATGTCAGGACCATCGTGATTTGTAGTGCCATCTCCATACCTGCATTACATTTCATGTCCGACAGATTTCCCATGTCCAGACCGCTCCAATTCCTCCCACTGACCTTGGTCATTGATTCTGCAAAGCTTACCTCTCGTAGAGTAGTTTTCATTCTGACTTGCTGGTTTGTCAACAAGTTGGGTCCGTCACATTTTAGCCACAACTTCAGCTGACACCACTCAAATGTGGGGAACCTTGCAAGTACCCTCCTCCTTCTGTAGCACTGGTACTTGGATGCTCGGTCACTGAATGAATCACGCTGTAGAATTGATTACCAGTTTCCGTTTTTGAACTGCAATTGTTATTGTTTACTTAGCGCACAGTGTCTTGTTTGGCAAGACTTCCTGGTGAGCAACAATGCTGCCCATTGTTTGTGGAGTGTTAAAATTTCACAATTATTCATGCTCAGTTAAGGTGCACATTAATCGCATGGAAACGTTCTTTGTACACTCAATAATTATATTCATCGCATCATATGTGTATTATTGAGGTGCAATTCTTTGTTTCCAGGAAATTTCTATTGTGTCGATCAGCTTTATTACCATGTAAATTGAAAAAAAACCTCTATCGATGATATCTGAACTAAAAATGACTTGATACTCTGGCATTGATGTACGTTTGGCTGGCCATTTACAAAATGTTGATTCTTTCAACTGTTTTGGCAATTATAGCTCATCCTCCTCTCCATGTCTCATCTAGCTCCTTCTTCTCCATTTCCATGATATACTATAAGTCATTTCAATTATCTCAACCGTGTGTAACAGGTCTGTGTGGAGAGCACCACTGTTGGATACTTGGATGAATATAACATTACAGTAATCATTATGACAGATTAGTCTTTGGAATGGACTGCTTCTCCTATGACTTCCATGACAATACTCACTTAACTTTGGTTACTACATTTTCTCACCTGTCTAGCTGTTGCTTTTGCACTTGACAGTAACCTACAAACAGAAATCAAATGTGCAGGCTGTGTTACTGCACCATTGAAGTTGAAGACCCTTCGCATGGTGCATTTGACCTTTACACATGCACAGACAAACTATCATGTCTTTCAATTTTGTCATTGATATCAAGTACAAGCTGACACAAAGAAAAATTGCTACATAAATCACTTTTCACCCAGATGTGACATCAAGTATGCAAATTTACCTCTCAATCCCTCAGGAGACACAAGAGGAATCGCAACATCTTGGACCCAATCAAAGTGCGATATGGAGGTACAGTTGGGAGTCAATATGCATGTGTCAATACTCACAAGTTTGACATCATTTGCATTCTTGGTCAGTCCTGATGGGGATGTCCGGATGACGCAAGACTCGCTATAGTGGTGTATGACTGCAGCTTTCCAGCACATATCCTATTCTGAATGCTGCCAGGTCGAGAAGTCCCTTGCCGCAATTGTGTTCATTCCGGGACAATACCTTGCCATGTTGGAAGCTTTCCAATCCTCATAGGTGCAAGTGCAGCAGCGTTATTATCCATGTTCGTATCAATGACCTCTTGAAACCTCTGATGAGATGTACCGTGCATCATATCTCTTCTAAAGAAGTAGTCAGCTGGATTGTCCGGTCGCAGTTGTGGCAATTACTCAAGCATCATTGGCTACGAACAATATGTTTTCAAGTAACTCAGCTCCGGTGTGGTGATAGTTCCCATCACACAGCAGGGTTCATCTTCTTTGCGCAGCATGCCTTTCTCACTCTCTTGGTCATCCAACTCTCCCCTATCTTGATCATTGTAAGAACATGCATGATCATGCCGACTGTCACCCGTTGCAATGATTATCGTCTGAAATGTCTTTTACCCACAGAGTTTACTAATCAGGCATGTTCAACTTTAGTTATATTATCCTCCTCTTGCCGTACTGCTGCATCTGGATCATCAAACAGCTCTCTGGCCAGTGTGGTCTCTCTGTCTACCTAATCTTGGATTAATTATTCTGTCTCTTCTTTTCTTAAGGACTGCATTTCTCAGTATTTCCGGACCCCAGGCTTCTGTTTCAATCGCGAGCTCTTCAATGCTCTTAGGGCTGACGCATCCTCTGCTTCCAACATCTTGTGCCTTCACTCCCTTCATAATGTTGTTCGGTTGAACAGTTGGAAAACTTGCCATGTTTGTATGCCGGAAGTGGTGAAAAGTTTATTTTCTCAGCATTCACGATTGTAGTTTGTGTTGACTCTGTTGTTGCACGAGATTTTAGATATTGCAAGCTATGGACAATATGCCAGCAATCTCCATCCTTTATGTCAAGGTTATTACATTTAGTCATTTTGAACAAAGTGAAATTACCCTTTTGAATGTCAATTAAATGGGAATTGTAAAGCTAACTACATGACATGACTTGATTGTAACGATCAGTTTTACACAATATACCGGCGATTCTTTGAGATAAACCGCGGCGGCCATCGTACCCCTTCAACAATATCCTATCTGTGTATCACAATGAAGCGATGTCAGCTGTCGTATACCGCAATTTATCTGTATTAAGAAACAAACAATATTGGACCCACTTTTTTTACCTCACAGAGCAGTGGAAAACCCCTAGGACTTGCATTCACACCCAGCAGGATTTCTCTGGAGGGTATGTAACATCTTGACTGTGACTTACTCCATTCTGACATGAAGCTATCTATATAGTCCTCAGGACTTCCCACTTCTTTATACTTTCATCTGACTCTCCTATTACTCCCCAGCAAGTCATGGAGAAATAACAACCTGTGCCAAGTGATAGCAGACCCCAATCAATCCAATTGGCGGACGGAACATCAAATACATCACTTGTCGGTACAAAATCACGATGCAGACACCAGTTAGTCCACTTCAATCCTGAAAATGTTGTCACCAGAAATATAACCCAGGATGTAGAATCAAATCATCATCTGTCAGACTGGAAACGGCAAGAATAAGAACCGGTTTGCAGTTGGATGAAAGCTTTGGCATGCCTAGTGTTAGCAACGATTCCGGACCTTAACATCTGGTCCAGGTCCGGATCCAAACCGAACCGTGGCCAAATTGGCGATTCTACGGGTCAATACACCCGAACAATCAATTCGGGTACGGTTCGATGGCAAACTCCCAACCCGTCCCAATTGGGCGGGTTGTCAGCGGGTCGCACAGCGGGTCAATCTATCGATTCATATAAGGCTCTTGTTTTTGAAGTTCTTTAATAATATCCAATCAAAATCGCGTTTTCATCAACCTATAATGAGTTTTTGTACGTTTTGCATTTTGCACTATGGATCCATTTGGAATCTGTGTTTTACCTTTCATATATTGTAATTTTGCCAATCAAGGGGGTCAATATTATGGTTATGTGCATGCAGATTTGCGCGATGCCTTGATTACGAAATATTCAAGAGCTGAAACTGTTGATGCTCCGTTGACGCTCATTTTCACGATACCGCAGAGAGCTTGTCTCTGTTGGTTTTGTCCTTAATGGCTGCCAATATCTCATAAATAGATAGCTGCAACCAAATTGGAACATAAATTACCCAAGATGCAAAGATAAAAATTTTTGTCGCTCGGTTGACGCTCATTCTCCGAATGGGGCGGTGACCATATTGCTGCCTCTTTTGCCGATTAAAGCTGCCAATACATCGGTTATGCATAACAGCGACCAGATCACTGTTTGATTACTGTACTTACACGATCAAAAATTGTTCACGCTCCGTGGACGCTCATTTTACAATTTTATCCATTCAATTTATGGTGTTATCAATAATTGTTGTCATAATGATTTGCACTTATTGGTTGCGTTTCTGATAAATACATACTCCTCACATTGGCAAAGCCGAGCGCTGTAACCGTCTTGCACTGTTCGCATTCACATCACTAAAATATATATATCTTGTCAAAAACTTCATTGCGCCTGCTATACATCGATTTATCAACAGGTAATCCCAAGCAACTCCTCACCATCTGCCCATAATATATCTCTAACTGAAACACGACGCATTCTGTCCTACTTTTCCTTCCCTCTCTTATTCCTCCTCGTTTCAATTGGATTAGTCGTCTCAAACACCCTTTCAGCCTGAGGTTTTGACTTCCGTGTTGGCCGAATCACTCTGGGAAGTTTTGGCGCGGAGCTCACATCCCGCTGCTCTGCGCATTACAAATCCTCAATACCATTGCATTTCTCTATATCAGATTCATCGTCTGCCGCGCAATCATCTTCGGTGTCATTTGAATTATCCAAGTTGCCATTCCCGTCAAGTAAATCTTCATTATCCGAAATGATTTCAGGTGCGCTATCCTCATCATGTTCGACTGGATTGCCATTGATTGTTTGAATTCGGTGGACATGTAATATCTGCGTTCGTGCTCCAGGGAGGTCTTTTGCAGACAAAGCTGGTGGCAAAGGTGATCTTTCTGACAGTTTAAATGCAGCCGCACCATCATGGTGAAAGAGTTACCAGGAGGCTTGGACGATCTCTTCCGTGTCTGAAATGTATCCTACGGCTGTCATCTGCTTGTTTTGGGCACGTGTTTCCATCTGTGTATCACGTAGGTTTTGGCTGCCCTGCCACATCCCCAAAAAATCGTGGACCTTGGCCATTCCGTGCAATTTCCTGTCTTCTGCCTCTTTCTTCATTTCCGAGTCGTTTTCTGTGTTTGTTGTATCTGATTCTAGCTTATCGCCTGCCAAAATCCCGTTATTGGCTTGCGCAAACTGCCTGACAACAACCTTCTCGCGAAGGGTGTCACGTGTGGTTTTTGACTGCCCCCAGCCGATAACATCTCGCCCAAGGCAAAAACTGGACTCCACTCCGACACTGTGTGGTATGACAGAGAATAGTTCGCGCGCCACATATGCCAGATCGGTGTACTTTGAGTGCACTTTCTACTTCTGCAGCCTCCAGTTAGTTATGGCCGGTATCAACAATGTGCTATGAATCTCCATTGGGTCGGAGTGGTAATCCTCGAGATTTGGATTAATTTGCCCCCAGTACTTTGGTACTTCTGGCGGTGAATTCAAATAGAGGCTTGCGGCGGTCAACAAGCGTGCTGTGCGATCATTTCGTCCGGGTGTTGTTTCAGCGACATTGGTGGGCGTTAAGTATTCTTCATCATCGCTGGACAAATCATATCGATCAAAGGATAATTGACGGGATGCTGAAGCCATTGGGGAGGGGACAACATTTCTGCTCTGTACGTTTTCTGTTTTATTGACCGGCACTCGTCGATGTTTGGCACAATATTGATTCTCCACCTACTTCAGAAAGGCCTCCTGGTATTGGGTAGTATAGTATGTCTCGTCCTCAGGATTAATATCCATTGCCTTGTGCCACTTCCAAAATGATCGCAACTTCCAGAACGGATCGAGGATGTGTGCTAAAATGAGCACCATACCCGGCATTGGAGTCACTTCGGCGTAAGATTTGGATAGTTTCTGTCGAGGTAACTTCAATGCAAAGAGCATGTCCTCCTTCCCTTGAGGCTTCCTCGTACCCAAAGCACGCATACAGCCATCCATATGATGAAACATGTCGTTGTACACTGCGATAACGTGTTTTATTGTGACGGTTAGCCTCTTCAACATCCACAGTGTCCAATATCGGAATGGCCTCAATACTTTCATGCCATATTTGACAATCATACATTCATCTTGAGTTGTGAAGTGTGGCCGGTAATCGCTGTATTTTGGATTGTTGAGCCACTCGCACGTGAATTCCTGTAATTGGTAGGCGCGCTCGAGCTGCTCCAATGATGAGTTCCCAACTGGCTGCACATCCATAATTGCGAGTACCGCGATACGGACTTCGGCTTTTTGACAGTCAAAGAACTCGTTTCGACTACCCGGTGTCAGCGTATTCAATACTGCAAGCATTCTCTGCTACATGATGGTCATTTTCAGGACTTTCAACATATCATGAAAAACATACTTTCTCAATAATCTTAGCTAAACCTGGTTTCATGGCCGTCACTTTGTTGATTCTAGCGTTGCCCTCTTTTTGAAGCCTGTGACTCTTCTCAATGTCTACGCTGTCATTCTGTCCAAATTGCTGATCGCGCTCATGGGCTTCCCAAGACTTGGTGCTGCATTTTACACCGAGACTGCTGATGTATGCACCTAAAGCCAGCTGTATGACGTACGCCATGCATGGTATATGGTTCCGCAGCGCAGGCCATTCAATTCCAGAGGGCTCAAGAGTTGATAGCAGCTCGCGTGTTATCGAGTAATTCAAGGAAGCATTATCGGTCGTAATACATAGCAATTGGCCTTCAGTCAGCTCGAAATGACCGAGCCTATCTTCAAATGTACGGCTAGCCTTGCTCCAGTATGTTGGCCCTTGACCAATCATCCTTAATTAGCTTTCGAAACCGGAAAAGAATAGTGTATCAACCTCCTCAAACCCGAGTTGAACTTCACGCAATACCCAATTGGGATCCATAGAGTAAGCAATGACCAACGTGATGGCGAGTTTGTTCGTTGATGTCCATCAGTTCAGAGCTAAACTGACTTTATTTTGTGACGGCAATTGCTTCTTGATTTCATCCACATTCAGTGAATACTCCCTCCCCCAGATGTTGCTAACAGTCGTAGCCGACGGCAGCATTAGGTCCTCCCGTAATTCCTTGTATGAACGTCGCAGCTCTTGATTTGATATAGAGTTCCCGGGAATATCATCCGAAACATATCCCAACATGAGGTAGCGATTCCACGTGTCTTGGTGAAATTCGGAAGTTTCAAAGTCCTTATCCGCTAATTTGGAACTTTTTGTCGCTCATTTCGGTCAAGATGGATTTACCTGGATGTCAAATCTGAATTCACTCTGTGAACTTACTATTGTAATTCCGCGACTTCCCTGTCTCTTGAGCATGGCCAACGCTGTTTCATCGACCGTCGAACTTGACAATTTAGTTACGTCTGACTCTGTTAGTTCGTTTAACTTTGCGATGTGAGCTTTTGTAAGCAAATGTTTGCACATTGAGCTTGTCCCATGTTCTGATGGATGGCGAAGAACTTGGTGACAAACGATACATATTATTCCAGGGCTGCCGGTCACCTCAATTCCGCACTGCAAGTAAAATCGCCATCAAGGCGCATGTCTAGAATTATTCCAAGCAATCGGACGTTTCGAGTCAACATTCATTGCATCCCACCAAGCGTGAATGACGATGTGCAAAGAAGGGTCACTCAAATCTAGAATTAAAGACACCTTCATTTTTGGAAGAGATCATAACCTCTAGCATTGAGGTATTTAAAGATTGTGAATCAGATATGGCGGTAGGAATCAGAAAGTTTGGTAATACGACTCGAGTGACTGACGAAAGTACAGTTATAATACAGCAGTTTGCTGGTTCTTAAATGTTGACACTTGAGCTACAAGCAAAAAATTCAGATCTGTGAGACATTGCATGCATATTTGTGAAGTTGTGTACAAGGACATATTGAAAAGACTGACTGCGTGAAACTCAATTCTAGGAACAGCGCAATCCACTTCAGTGCTGTCAAGCTTACTGAGCCTCCCATAATCATTGTTGAAGCTCCGTGGGCGCTCAATTGTATGTGGCGGACGCGATAATGTAGCTACAATTTTTGCCACAAAAGGCTGCTGATAGTTTGATTGTGGGTTTGCTGCGTCCCATTGCCCCTAGATTATCCATGATGCAAGATCAGAAATCGTTGACGCTTCGTCGACGCTCATTGTAGGACATAGTACGACGTCGTCCAAAGCACTTTTGCCTTGAAGGGCAGCCGATAGTTCAATTTTGGGCTAATGTCGCCGCACAGTCCCTTGATTAACAAAGATGGTAGGCATCAAATCGTTAACGCTACGTTGATGCTCATTTTTAGGTCATAGGTACGACATTGCTGAAAGCTTTTTTGCCTGGAAAGGTGGCTGATAATTCGATTATGGGGGGATATCGACGCACGGTCCCTTGATTAACGAAGATGCAAGGCCTAAAATCGTTGACCCTCAGTTGACACTAATTTTTAGGGTGTAGGCACGATGTTGCCAAAACTATTTTTGCCTAGAAAGCCGTCCGTTAGTTTGATTATGGGTCAATGTCGCCGCCTGGTCCCCTGATTATCCAAAATGGAATGCATAAAATCGTTGACACAGCGTTGACGCTCATTTTTAGGGTATAGGTACGATGTCGTCAAACACATTTTTGCCAAGAAAGGCGGCCGATAGTTCGGTTATTGGTCGATGTCGCCGCATTGTCCTTTAATTATCACAGATGGTAGACATAAAATCGTTGACGCTCTGTTGACACTCATTTTTAAGGTATAGGTACTATGCTGCCAAATGCATTGTTTACTAGAAAGGTGGCCGATAGTTCGATTATGTGTCAATGTCGCCGCCCAGCACATAGGTTTTTTCAAAATGCAAGACCAAAAATCGGTGACGCTCCGTTGACGCTCATTTTTAGGATGTGGCAACGAGCGTGTCATTTGTCATTTTCACTATATCGCCGTCCAATAAGTACAGAATGTGACAATGCAGCCTTGTGATAACCGAGTGTGTAAGACTAAAAATCGTTGACGCTCAGTTGATGCGAACATTTATCTCCTTGAAACAGCCTTCATACACTCGCTAATTGTGTGCAATTAATCGTATACAAATTATTCACATCCATCATTGCCTTTCTGAGTATTCACACTTGCATCTATGAGCTTTGTTAGGTCTCTATTTCTGATCAACCTCTATCCACGTTATCTGAACGGGGAATGACGTGGACCCATCACACTCCTGCGCTTTCGGCTGGCACTTTACAGCATGCAGATCTTTGCACGTGTTTTTTGTAAATATAGTTCGACATTGTCCTCTTTCATCATCCAGCTCCTTCTCCTCAAATTCCATAACGTACCATATGTGATTTCAATAATGTCAACCATGTGCACCAGGTCTGTGCGGAGATGTATGCAGTTGTATGCATGGTTGAATACTGCATAGCGGCTGTTATCCAGACTGATTCGTATTGAGCACGGACCACTCCTTCTCTGACTCGTATAACATCACTCACTCAAATGTTGTTTGTATATTTCGTCACTAATTTAGCTGTTGCTTTCACACTTTACAGGAACCTGCTAATAGAAATCGGATGATTTGGCAGTCGTACAGCATGTTCTAGATTTCAGAATCTTCGGATGGTGCGTTTGACCCTTGCACATGCACAGACGAATTATCATGTTTCACAATTTGGTCAGTGAAATCAAGTAAAATGTGTCATGTAGCAACATTGTTACACATATTTCTTTTCACCGAGCTATGACATCACAAATACCAATTTTTCTGTCTATTGCTCTGCAGATGCAGGTGCCATCACCATGTCTTCGTCCAAATCCGATATCTATATGGTGATTAGCTGGGGAGGCTAAATGCCGTGGTAAAAGCTTACGAGTTCAACAGGTTTCGCATTCTGACTGAGTAATGAATCGGGCTCTGCGGCAGCCGCAAGATCCGATATGCTTGTATACGACTGCGGCATGCCAGAACCTAGCATAATGTTACTGCTTCCTGGGCGAGATGTCCTTTGCGGCGTTTGTGAGATTCCGGGTATAATGTCAAGACACTCCAGAAGCCCTCCAATCGTTGTCGGTACAGGTGTAGCTTCAACATGATCCGTGTGCTGTTAAACAACGGCAGGAACCCTCAATCCACATGTGCCGTATTTCATATTTCTTTCACGGAAGTAATCGGCTGCGTCCTCCCATCCCGGTTGTGTCAATTCGTCATGCTTCATCTGCTTTTGATGAAACCTCACTAGGCGCTGCTACACTGTTTTCGTGAGTGTGCACATCATCCAGTCAGGTTCGTCATCGTCGCTCAGCTGGCCCTGCTCTGTCTCATTATCATCCTCATCTTCCCCATCCTCGCCATCGTCAGAACTTGCAAGATCACTCAGACTGTCTCAGATAGCAACCATCATCTCCTCAAATGTCTTTTAAGGCGCTTGGTTCGTCAATCCCACGTTTTCAGCTTTCCTTGTATCCTCCTGCTCCTGCTGAACCGCTGCCTCTGCATCTTCAACTCGCTTTTTTGCCCCAGCGGTCTCTCTCTCAACATAATCCTGGATCCATTTTGCTTTCTCTTCGTGGCTCAAGAAGTGCGTTTCTCGTCGTGTCTCGGCCGCAAGATTCTTTTTGGATCGCTAGCTGCGCAATGCCCCATGGGCACGGACTCTCTCGGCTTCCACGCCGCTCTTGCCTTCATTCGCTTGATGCCGTCGCTGTGTGGAGCACTTTTGCGATTTTCCATATTTGCCTGCCTGGAGTGGCGAAATCTTCTTTTTCGGAGCATTGACCATGGTTGTTTGCCTTGACTTTGTTGGTGGGCGAGATGTTGGATGTTCCAAGATATGGACAATATGGAGGCAAGTTTCGTCTTTTATCTCAAGGTTGGCACGTCTACTCATCCTGAACAAAGCAAAAACTCGTTTTTGACTCTCAATGAAACGGGAACAGTTAGTTTAACCGTACATCATGACTTGATTGCTAGCGTCAGTTTCAAGTAATATCCGGGGCATTCTGTGAGACAAACATCAGCAGACATTCTTTTCTGCGTACAGTGACCAAAGTGTGTCTGGCAATCATGCGATTTCGGCTGTCGTTCCCTGCGATTTATCCCTGTTTATAAACACACAACACTGGACCTACTTATTGCACATCGCGGGGCGATGGGAAACCCCTGCAACTTACGGCCATACGCAGCAGAATTCATCTTGAGTATACAGAACATCTAGGCTGCTAGTTAGTCCATTCTGACATGAAGCTTACTATATAGTCATCAGGACTTCCCACTTCTTTTCGTTATCATCCTCCTCTCCTCTTCCAAGCTAGCAGATCATGGAAAAACAATCACCCCAGCCAACTGCGAGCGGATTGAAATCAAGCCGATTGGCGGGTGATACCTCAACTACGTCACTTATTGGCGCACATCAAGAATGCAGACACCAGTTAGTCCACCACGACGCTGCCGATGCAGCCAGCAGATATATGACCCAGGATACCCATTTAAAAATCATCCGGAAAACGGGAAGCAGCAAGAATAAGAAGCAGCACGCTGTTGGATGTAAGTATATGCATATCGTGGTAAACGGACGTCAATTCACCATATAACGTACATTGGGGGTACGTTGAGAGCTACGCGACCAATGTCTTGCTGCCCCTAACGGGAGACCACCCTGGTCGACAAAGGCATTTGTCCGCACAGTCAGGGAAATCGATCATCACGATGTCGTCAGCTCTGGAATTTTCGCAGACGAATTCCCTGACAAAATTCCTTGTGAGTGCACAAAACAGGCTTTACTCACATTAGAGGAGAGTAGGGATGCGTATATGGTTGAGGTAATTGCCGAATCACATCGTTACAAGCAGCAACTAATTTCTTGTAGGTTTACAATATGTCTGCTACCATGGCAAGGCAAGGAGGTCGTGTACAGTTGGAACAGTCCGACATGCGCCGGGTCCTGCATGTGGCGAAAATTGCCAAAGAAAGCTTTTCGCACGGCGCACTTGAGGAAACTCAATTGCTGATTAAAAACCCTCGGGTGGAGGTCCGAGAGGAGAAGAAGCTGGGTGTTGAGATTCCGGGGGATCAAAAAGTGAAGGCTGCGATAGAACGACACGCGGCTATTCTTCGTCAAAACCACACAGACACAGCCGTATGCCTTCCTAGCCAAAATGGCACGAAAAAGAGTCCGCAGACACGATAGCGACGCAAAGGAACAGGAGCACCTCCACCGAACAGACGCAGACAGGCGACGCCACCTCTGCCCAAAACACCACTTACCCCAACTGGTAACTGTTCCCCGGCTCAATGTGCCCAAATTAGTAATTGGCCGGCCGGATATGCGCATTCTCGTTCAGCTCTTCCCAGTTCTGGAATTGTTACTGGCGATGCTTTTGCCCAGGATTGCGAGCAAGATACAGATTTTGATCCTGATATGCCGACTGATAAAGGAACATCCACTGGTTGGTACACTATCTGCTGTGTGGGAATGCTGCTGACATCCAGTTTGCAGATCGGAGCAGCCAATTGAGCGAACCTGCATGTGATGCCGAGCATTGATCGAAAGGCACAGGATTTTGGAGATAATTATTATATATTTATATGTATTATTAAAGAACAATGTAGTGTTCAAGAACAAAGTAAATGAAAACACTAGACAGGCTGCCAGAACAATGTGAACACAGGACTGCGCCAATTGAAATGATTGTATAATGTGGATCAACCCGTGGCAAAATGAGCATCAATGGAGCGTCAATGGTTTTAGTTCAACCAAGTCCGGCAAATAACATTTCATTTCGTCGTAGTTATGCCTAATGGAAGTATTGGCCGTCTTTTTTGGCAAAAATAATATCGACATGCTCCCTACCTCATTTTGAAACTGAGCGTCGACGGAGCGTCACCGATTATTGGTCTTGCGTCCTTTGTGATCGCGCCTTTGATAGGTTGTAGGCAGTCATAAACGACTTATCAGCGGCTTTTATAGGCAAAAGAGAATGAGAAACGCTACGTACCTCATCTTCAAAATGTAAGTCCAGTAATTAACAATTGATTTCATTGTAGTTACGCATAATGGTATTATTGGCTGGTTTTATAGGCAAAACAGATCAGAATACCCTCCCTGCCCCATGTTGATCATGAGCGTCAACGGAGCCTCAACGATTATTGGTCTTGTATCTTGGGTAATATGGGGTGCGACAGATTGCAGACAGTCATAAACGTATTGTCAGCTGCTTTTATTGGCAAAAGAGAAAGAGAAACACTATGTGCCTCATCTTGAAAATGTGTGTCAACGGAGTGTCAACAATTGTTGGCCTTCCATCATGGTGAATCACAGCACGATTTGTCTGTTATGATGTATATACTTTTTATTGACAGCTTTTGTACGCTAAAAGGCTCAAGAATATGTAGCGGGAGCTTTGTAAATGACATACGTTGTTACTGACCCAGAGGATGTGGCGGGAATATCCCGTACTCATCTGGCTATAAAGGCTGACATCTTTTTGTTTATGGAGGCTTGTGATCAAGCCCCATTTATATTACCGAAGATGCAAGACCAATACTCGTTGACGCTCCATTGACGCTGATTTTCAAGATTGGGTAGGGAGGGTTTCACGTTCTCTTTTTGCTATAAAGGCAGCCATTTGTATGTTTATCGCTGAGTAATATCTGGCGCCCTACAGATTACCCAAGATACACGACCAACAATCGTTGATGCTCGATTGACGCACATTTTCAGGATGTCGGAGGGCGCATTTATCTGTACATTTTGATTACAAAGGCGGCCAATGCAATGACAATGAACCGCATCTTACCAATATCATTATTTTACAATTCTCAGTAGCATATCTGACTGCGAGCATAATTGTGAGACCCGAAGTGCAGAACTGGAGATTGTAACCGACGAATCATGCCAAACCGGGTAAAACCCGAGTGTTGACGGATACGGGTCCTGGTTTGGCCCGCCAAGAGTGAGCACGTCGGGTTGAATGGCAGTTCCTGACCCGGACTGGGGCCTTCGGTTCGGTTCCATCCTGGACCGAAGCCGGGTAACCCGGAACCGTTGCTAACACTACAGGCTGTCCTGTGGAACTTACCTATAGTTAATGTATTGGCTATCTGTAGGGAAAATATGATTTGAGTTGATTTGGCAACCCCTAAAAATGAGATTCACATGCTCATCAAACGAGCATCAACGATTTTGGTCATTGCATGCTGTATATTCCAAGGATTGTTCTATGTACGATAGGCTTAGTCAAAGTTTGGCTGCCATTATTTGCGATATGGTTAGTGCCAATGTTGCAACCATCTGTAATTGCGCGTCAACATATTGTCAATGATATTTGGTAATCTAAGTATCGTGATTGGAATGGGATATGCTTTCTGTTATGTGTAACCAACATATTGACAGTGTGTACAAACAAAAGGGCAAGTGAAACGATCACTTCGCAATTCCTAAAATCAGCTTCCAATCAGCCGCAACGAAATTACGCGTTTTTAATAAGGTCATTGGTAAGTGATTTGCTCACTGTTATCCATAACCAATGTATGGCCAGCCATTTTTGGCAAAGGATAAAGTGATATGGTCATGGCCCCATTCTGAAATTGAGCATCAACCGCAGGGCAAATGAAGGTGAGAAATGTTTCATGAACGCATAATGAGTACTGAAGCAATCACATGGATATTGGAGCTTATAATTGAACTATTGACCTCCTACGTAGTCAAAAATACTAATTAGTAAATGAAAAACATGAATTGCAATGATTTCGATTTAGCATCTTCAATGATATGCAAAATGTGATTTGGGGATATTGAATAATTGATTTTGATTGGGTACTATTATCAAATGTAAAAGGGAAGTGCTGTGAATGTATTTACAGATCGACCCGCTGGAAAACCCTTTCAGAACCCGCCCAGTTCAGATGGGTAAGAGGATAACAATGTATTCTTATCTGAATTGATAGTCCGGGTTCATTTACGACATGGACCGCCAATTTGGCATTGATTCTGTTCCGACCCAGACAGTCACCTGAACTGACAGTCTGTAACTATTACTAACACTTCAACTGAGTATTCAGACCAATTATACTTTGAATGTCAATAATGACTATATGTTTATTTATACAAAATTATTATGCATACAACAATATTTTGAACATGTTTTTGGAGAATGTCAATGGAGCGTCAACTATTTTTGGTCTTGTAAACCTGTTAATTGGAAAGTGATTTCCTTGCTCATATTCATAACAAATGTATTGGCTGCCATCTGAGGTATAAGAAAAGGTGCCACCATATCAGCCCCATGTTGAAAATGAGAGTCATGGGAGTGTCAATGATATTTTGTCTTGAAAGTTATTTGGGAAGTAATTCGCTTGTGGTTATGCATAACCATTCTATTGGCAGCCTTGATAGGAGCAAGAGAAAGCAACAAGGTAACAGCCCCATTCTGAAAATAAGTGTCAACATTTTTTGGACTTATAAGCAACACAGTAACAGCCCAATTCTAAATATCAGTATCAACAGAGCAGCAATAATATTTAGTCTGGCAGGAATGTTCATACGGAAGCAATTTGTTTGCTGTGATCAATACACAACTTATAGGTAGCTTCTATGTGTAAAAAGAAAGCTACATGGTTACAGCACCATTCTAACAAGAAGCACCAACAGAGCGTCAACAATTGTAGGTAATACATCATGTACAATCCAAGGGTATTGCTATGGCTTTTACTCATAATGGAAGTATTAGCCTCCTGTATAGACACTATGGTTGATGTCAATGTTGCTACACCTCAAAAAGAGCGTCAACAGAGTGTCAACTGAGAGTCAACGCAGTGTCAGCAGAGTGTCAATTTTTTCGGGTGTTGCATGTTATTTACTTTAAGGGTTATGCTATGGCTATTACCCATAATTGAAGTATTGGCCACCTTTATTGGCAATATGGTTGATGTTGTTGTCTCTTCCCCAACAAATGAGCGTCAACAGAGTATCAACACAGTGTCAATGGAGCATCAGCAGAGCATCAACTAAGCATCAACAGAGAATCAACAGAGTGTCAACCAACTTGGGTGTTGCGTCTTGCAAAACCCAAGGGCTGTGCTACGGCATTTACCCATAATCAAAGTATTGGAAGCCTTTACGGGCAATAGAGAAAGCGACATGGTCCCAGCCCCAGTATGAAATTGTCTGGCAACAGAGCGTCCATGATGTTGGGTGTTGTATCTGGTATAATCCATGCGCTGTACTACAGCTTTTATCCCAAATTGAATGATTGCCCACCTTTATCTGCAATATGGTTATTGCTGATGTCGCTTCACCTGACAATAAGCATCAACAGAGCGTGAACTGGCATCGACAGAGTGTCGACAGAGTGTCTACAGAGCATCGACAGTGCATCAAAAGAGCAACAACAGAGTGTCAACAGAGCATCAATAATTTTGGGTATTGCATTGGGTATAATACTAGTACAGTGCGATGGTATTTACCTTTAATCAAAGTATTGGCAGCCTTTATGGGTCAAAGGGAGAGCGACATTGTCAGAACCCCAGTCTTCTAATCAGCATCAGCAGTGCATTAACACTTTTGGGTAGCGCATCTTGTATAATGCAATCGCTGTGGTATGGCGTTTATGTATAATTGAACTATTGGCCGCCTTTAGTAGCAACATAGTTAATTTTGATATTGCTACACCTGAAATCAGCATCAACTGGGTGTCAACATCAGGTCAACAGAGCATCAACAGATAGTCAACACAATGTCAACAGAGTGTCAACTGAGTGTCAAAGATTTTGGGAGTTGCACCCTCTGTAATCTATAGGCCCTGCTATGGCATTGAGCTATAAACAAAGAATTGACCACGATTAGGGGAAATTTGGTTAGAGTCGATATCCCTACACCCGACAATGAACATTGACAGAGCATCCACACAGCATCAATAATTGTCGGCATCACATCTTGAATTATTGGAGGGTTGTGCCATGCCACATATGTTGAGGGGGCAAATGAGATTAAAGTATAGTGCTCTTGTATGGCCTTAGATCCTATTTCGAATACATCGACTTGAATCCAGTTGGTCATTGGTAGAGATCGAAAACTCACATTGGACAAAGATATATCTTATTATCCCTACAAAGTAATATAATCTTTGATAATTTCGTCAAACCTTTATTACAACACATACAATATCTATGGCGATTGTAATAACTTAACATCTACTCTCTTAGTCTTTGATACTAGTGGCGTTCACTATGTATCAGCTATATCAAGCTAAACTTGATCTTCCTCCTTGTCACTGGCACCCAAAGTACTACTCTCCTCGGGTGATGCTAGTGAAATATGACTCTTCTTGTTCAATTGTTGTTGCAGATACTGAGCACAAGTTCCTTTGCTGACTATGGCAGACCGTCTGCAATCTTTCACTCTCTGCAATCCATTAATACCTGAGGGCCAAGCGCACCCAAGGCACCCTGCGGCTGACTTTCATTTTTGAACTTCTGAATCGCTTATTCCCAGAATGACATTGTCTTTTTTACCAGTCTTTTGCTTTGTGACTTTGTCGACGGTTCTTGAACCCTTGGACCTGGCTATGTGTCTCTGAGCTTATAGAGCTTTGCGCTCTTCTCGGGATTGTTGTAAGAACTGTTCCACCTTACATATTACACTCTCCTCCGGTGTCATAGTATTTGGAATCAGGTGTCTTTTTGAGATATGAATGGTACGATACAAATCAAGAAATGAAATGTCCATATCCAGTTCTCCCTGTTTAGTATGTTCTCCAACATGCTCGTTATAGTGTGACTGGGATATCCGGTCACTACGATATTATACTACCAAGTCACATAGATCCGCTATGCTGGGAAGCGACGCAGTCCGCTATGGTGTGAACTAGTTATTCGAGCTTTCGAATCAATGATGAAGATGCGATACGGTCCTGATGATAATGTCGTATTCATCATTAAAGCTGCTCACTATATCAGGGTGGGGGCCGCCCACGAAAGCTAATCAATTCTAATTACAATTCAATATTAAGAATGATAATAATAGGAATCATAAAAACACAATAATATGTAAAGGTCTTCTTGGCTGGTAGGTATCGTGGTTGTGAACTCAAATGTTCGCTGAATACCTATCACCATCATTCCACATCCTTATATAGTTTTACCACCTCTCGGTCCAGGGTATCATTGTGGGGTTCCTTTCCTCTTCCCCATACTACTCTCTTTCATCAATAGTAAAACTGCCAACAAGACAACTCTTGCAACTCAGTCCCACATGTCCTGTCTCTGGCCACGTAGTCGTAATGTCTATCTGCCGTCTACCCTCAGGTCATCAGGCGATACATCCCGATGGTTATCGTGAATCGGTACAGATGTAATGGCGATCCGTGACCCGAGGCAGGGAAAACAACAATGCATATAGTTTGCCTCTACGGCACTTAAATCTGTACTAAAAACCGTACTATTCAACTTACCTTTAAGATCACTCAAGTCCTCGTTTGCCACTGTATCCTATGTATTCTCAAACATTGGCTGGCTTGGGAGTAGGTACCTTTTCACTGTTTTCGGTCATTAAGAAATCGGATATGTATCGCTCACGGGATTCTGAGTATGAGTGATGTACCCCATTTTGAGGTGTGTCGCGTCGCCGCATATCCTGGCGATTCCGAGATGCCTGCAATCAGTTAATCATCACATACGGTCCTTGCAGACAAGTTTGCCCACTGGGTCAACAGTCAATACATCAAAATCAAATGTCGGAGATGCCACAATCGATGGAGCGACTACTGAACAAGAACTTGAGACCACGACAAACCCGACAATCACCACAAGGCCAAGTAGAGACAAGATGAAATAACTGGAGGTGGATGGATGTCAATAAGCAAAGCGAAGTCAATAGGAGACCCGAAACCGAATGGACGATATGCAGCTGTCGCAGTATGTTCCGGTTGACGACAGTAAGTCAACTGGCAGAACATGTCACGACAAGTCTATGTTGCAATCAGGTCGAAATTGAAGGCATTGGGACGTCTCATACGACAGTCAGTCAACAGGCGGTGTACATCAGGGTAGTGATTGGACTGGGTGACAAGCAAGGATGACCAAAGCCGAAGGGAGATAGTCTGCAGATGAAATGAAAGCCGAACCAAATTCTGTGTTGAATCACAGAGAGATGTAGATTACAATCCGGAATCACAACAACACTGCTTTCAGCCACGATGACAATCGACAATGAATATGATGGAGAAGTCATCGACGGAGCAACGAATTTTAAAACCGAGGGAGATTGCAATGCCAGATTGGTCAAGTCATACCGATAAGTCAATAGCCACTGACAGGCAGTCAACGAATACACTCTCCGACAGGTCTACCAACTCGACCAAGATTCTATCAATGCCAGCTATTGAGAGAGCAACATTGAAGTCAACCAGATGTTAACGGAAGCGGACGTCGAAAACAACCAGCCCATGCCACTTGCCGATGTCCCCCGGCAACAAGTTATACTCTCCAGACCATGCGGAAGCACTGCAGAGAACTCAGATAGCGCAGAGGTGTTGGAACTGGGTAAGAATAACCATTTTTAAGAACCTCACTTGCGAGATGTCGAAGAATGCAACACGACTACACACGATGCAATGGGTCAATACGATCAATGATTCCCGGAGGTTATGACCAGTGCCAGCAGCAGAAGCTCCCATCAATGCCAAATGATGAGCGGATGCTCTACCACACTGACTAATGCCGACAATGACCTACCCAAAGATATACAAGCTACGGGAATGGATCGTCGGAGGAGTATGGGTTCAGTTCAGAAGTGGAGATATTGAGCACGGAATGACTTTGGATGCTTCTTGTTTCTCTCTTCTTCTCATCTTTCGATCACAGACCAGTTCAAATGGCGTCGGCACTGGTTTTTACCACCTGCCAATGGAGGTGGACTATCCCAGTGCGCAGGATCCGCCGAAAGGTCACCATTGAGCACACTGATCAGTTGTGGGACTTGATTGTTCGTACGATTGCGTATGTAGGATGATTGTCTCATTCTTTGTTTCCCTTTTCTTCACATCTCTCATACTGTCTTTGGCAGCCCAGGAGGTCTGCGCCTATGGAGAGGGATAATGTAATGGTTACACGTGACCCGAGGCCGGGTAAGCGCCAAAGTATATAGGTCGCCGCTACAGCACTTAGATCTGTACCGAAAACCTCACTATTCAACTTACCTTTCAGATCATTTGAGTCCTTGTATGCAATGATATCTTATCTATTCTCATACATCGGCACGCTTGGGCATTCGTGCCTTTACAACTCACCACAGATAAGATATATTAATTAGACCAATATACTTAACATAGATAGTTTGCAACACGTGCGTTGAGTAGTGCATATGTGTCTGCCAGGTGTTCACCCCGTATGTGCTCTGGCCCTTGCCATTGCCGCGTCCGCTTGGAGTTTTCAATTCGCCCTAGTAAAATACTCTTGTCCACGTAGAATTCTAGTCATTGAATCAGCGACTGCTTCCAATCAATGGGCTAGTATAATCTGCTCATAATTCCCCACTTGAACTTTCAGCTTACGCATCTCATGCCAGGGTGTGCTCATATTGGACATACCCATGAGAGCCCGCATACTTGCCATTTCCAAATGTCTGCCCTTGAGTACTACCTCAGAAGGGATCACCCCGGTCAAGTCAAAAGTAAAAGTTGTCAGAAACAACTGGCATCATTGCCGGCAAGGCCAAGCTTGTTACAACATCAAATCAGCGGCTCTTTAGGCATGTGCTTTGAATGAATCCATTCAACGACTCTAGCTTCCATCCGATTGACCTGTGATCCTGGATTTGAACCCCGCTAAAGGCAGTGATATGTCACTGCTAGAGGTGAACTCCTAACAACATACGTATAGTCGAAGTTTCGCCACCTTTATTGGCAATCAAGTTAGTGTTGATGTTGCTGCCTCCATTCACTGACCATCAGCCGAGCATCAATCATTGTTGGTAATGTAAGTAAGGAGATTGGAATGTGATATGCTTGCTGTTATGTGTAACCAATATAATCGCAGCCTTTATCAGCATAAGAGCAAGCAACATGGTGACATCTACATTCTGAATATAAGAGTTAATCGACCCTGAATGATTTTTAGTCTTTTGAATAAGGTTATTGGTAAGTGATTGCCTAACTGTTATTCATAACCAAATAATTCGGAGCCTTTACATGAAAAGAGAAAGTGACATGGTAACGGCCCAATTCTGAAATTGACTTTCAACCTAGAGTCAACTGAGGGTCATGAATTTCTGGTGATGCATATTGGGTAATAAAGACATCACATTGATATTGGAGCTTATAATTGAATTATTGACCTCCTCCATGATCAAAAATACAGATTGGTAATGGAAAGATATGAATTCAGATATTATCGACCTCTCTACGGTAAAAAATATGGAAATGTGATTGCTGGACATCGAATAATCGATTTTGATTGTATACATTTATCAAATACCAAACGTAAGTGCCGAATATGTTTTTACAGATTAACCCGCTAGACAACCTGCTTAGAACCTGCCCAATACAAATTAGTAGGGAGATGTCTATTGAACCATTCCTGAAACGCCAGTTCGGGATAATTGACCACCCAGACTGCCAATTCGTGGTTGTTTCAATTTCTACATGGAGTTGGACACCATTCGATGGTCCAGAACTGTTGCTATTACTAATCAAGTAGCATCTTCAGCACAGTTGTATTGGAAGTATAAGCCATCTCAGTAACCAAGTCTGAACAAAATCTTCAAGCTTTTACAATATGAACTTTATATATTAGGATAATCTGATCTAAGCGGTGTGATTTAATGCGATTATTATAGATATCAGTCCAACAAAATCGAACATGAAATCCAGCTTCATTGCAGGCTCTGATTATGTATTGAAAGGTCTGTTGAGGCTGGGTATCCTGTGTACAATACCAATCATAACAAATAATCGTTGTGAGCTAATTCAGTCAAGTGCCTAGCATTTGAATACTGGGCATAAAAATAGCAGCGGAGTGAAGTTTTAAATATCCATTGTTATGTACTATCTGCAATAACCAAAAAATTCCCTGGATGTAGTAAAGACTATTCTTGGTAATGAAAGAGATGTGCCTCCAATGTTTGGCTACGGCTAAGAATGCAGGGTTTTAGAATCCTGATTTCCATTTGTTCCCACGTCATAAGTCCACTCTGATAGCATAGGCACGCAACCGTTTCTGCAAAATAACAATCCATTTGTTGACTTTGTTAGTAATAAACAAAATTCGTTTTGCAATACGCATCATCTCAAACTCAGTACATCATTTGGATTACCTACCATTCCATCGCATTATGTAAGATTGTATCCACCCCTGTCTCCATATTCCATTTCTTGAAAATGTTCGTTTTGCACAGCATCACCTGTGAGCTTTCGTTTGTTTGGTGTCTTTCAATAATGAACTCAAGACATGGTATGTCTCTGGTTCATTTCATCTTTTTGTATAATTACAATCTCAAAACCAGAGGCAAATGCATAGTGCTATACCTGTTCAAATGCTCACTCTGTATCAGCGAAATGTTGACTGGCAATGTGCAGAGTGACATCCCCTCCAAAGTTGCCCTGAATTACCTATAGAAGCAAAGCTTTGGTAGTAGCATCTCCAGTTGGATTGATTCCAACACAGGCCATGTTTCAATTGCGGCTATGGTTGTGAGCTATCAGTGAAGTTGCACAAAATGAACGTTCTCTGCATTCCCAGTACATTCTCATCTACGGAACTAAAAAGAACATGGTGTTGACCAAGTATGACATATCCTGCACTACACTGCAGACGAAAGACTGGGCTACATCATGAGTTGGACAGTCGGAAAGTGAGGCATATAGAGTATGCTATGTATGCATGCGTATGCACTCAGCTGGCATCTGCAGCTGAGTCTGGAACAACCAACATCTTAGGGAGATTATGCATCAGCCCAGCTGAAGCGGTATGCTGTATGTCAGGGAGGTGGTCCACATATACATGACAAGACGTTGCATATATGGTTGATCTCCCTGTCATATGGCTTCAGTTGTCCAATGCATAGTCTTGCTGGGATGATGGTCATTCCAGACTCTGCTGGTGATGCCAGACTGAGCTGGAGATACCAGACTCCTCACCAGATGCCAGCTGAGTGTGCATAAATGTCTACAAGACATACTCAAAATACCATATATATAAGAGCACGAATGTAACTGTTGTTAAGTATACAAGGTTCTAGCAATCAGTACTTTGAAACAGGTTATGAGCCCAGCAGTCGCTACTCTCTAAATTCCCACAATCTCCAGCACAATCTTCAAAAACAGTACAATGAAAGTCAACAACCCTAAACCTTATAACCATAGCAACAGCCACATAAACAGCACTAAAACTGAACACCATCACGAGCTATCTCCACAATCTCACAATCACTGCCTCTGAATTCACCTTCAACCAAACCTGGTGGGGTGATCCACTTCAAGTATACTTCACCAACTTCAGAAACTACCGCATACAACTGGATTTGACTGATGACGCTGTCATCAAACAAAATTCCCCAGGCAAATATTCACAACCCTGCCATCTCAGTATGTGATGATATTAATGGTACTAACACATAGAAAGCCCTTATCTACACCTAAAGAAGACAGGCATGACCTCCTAGAAGAAGCAACTACAGCCAGCCTCATCGAAAAACGTGGAAATGCATCCGAAGGGGCCACCTGTTCAACTAAACATCTCACATACAGTGGGCATGGAAAATGCACATGACTCGGATAACGCAGTGGAAAGGATTGAGACATTTGAAGAAGTGGATCTGGAGACTACTACGAAAGTTAATGCGCCTATTCCGAGATTCACAGCCACACTCCAGACGCATGCAGGCAGTGCAAATGCGCCGATGATGGAGGAAACAATGGAGGAAACAATGAGTGTATTTGCTTCCAATGTGGGCTCACACATTATGTCAAAGTTGAATGCATGACATACCAAGCTTTTATAGTGTGGAACAATGTTACGAAAGCCACTGCTACAGAAGCTGTCAGTATGAGCGGAGACTGGGATCCCTTCTGACTGCATGGTTAGACATTCGCCACAGCCACCACCGGCACCATGACATCGAAGTTGGTCATTGTTTCCGCACGGTCCCACTGCATGTGCCCCGATCACTGCAACTTCTCATCATTCCAAAAGCTCTCGCTTCCAAGAGTAATTCAACTGGATGACAACAATTTAGTCAACGCCATGCATGACAGTTTGATTGACATTATTGAGGGCTATCAAGTCGAAACGCTCCATACTCCCGCTTTTTGGCTATATCTTCTTTTGATCTTTCATTTGGATATGTGTGGGCTTAAAACTATATTCCAAAACGGAAAATGCTCCATGACTTCCCAATCTTGTTGCAATCTCACTGGAACACTAATCAATGGCATATAGATTAAAGTCCATCCAACGGCAATATTATGCCCTACTGCGAACTGGCAAAAGGGAATGAGAGTCATCTCAAAAGTACCAATTGCAGAGCCTACAACTTAGCTTAGATTGGCATACCCAATAATCGAGCCTACACTTGCTGACTCTACAATGGACCCTACAATTAAGCCTCCAATCACAGAGCCTAAAATCGATCCTCCAAGTCAGCCTACACCCACATCATCAAGAGCACACATCGCAGCCAAAAGTAGGTCTTTCACAACGTCAGAATCCAGACTATGGTACCGATGACCAGTTAATAGGAAACCCTACCACAACGAAATAATCCAGATAGCAGATATACACATGATGACTCTATGTGAAAAATATACATCAAAGACCATGACAACCCATCGTTGATTAAAGGGCAAGCCAAGTGTACTATGAAGCCCACTTAAGATGTACATTTTGATTCGTGCATTCCCTTCTCTACCCCAATCTTTGGAGCTAATCCATGTAATATTCTATTCATGGACGACTATACCAGCTTCAGATGTCTATGGCTGCTCCCAATTAAGAAAGCCATGACCTGTACCTCTGCCTAACTGTTAGTTCAGGGCTGAACAGACTCCTGGCAATATGACATGAAGCGATTCCGGTGCGATAATGGACTTGGGAGAATATGACAACAAGTCATTCCGATATGTGCTCACAGCACCCTCTATACCATGCGAGGCATACCCTGGATATGCTAACCATATCAATCTTGGTGCTGAACGCATGATCTGTGCAATCACTCAACAGGCCTGGGCGATGATGATAGACTCACACCTTCCAGTTCAGTGCTGGGACGAAGCAGTTAATACTACAGACTATCTCCAACACAGATCACGAAATAAAGGCCCATTGTGGTGGGAAAACGGCTCCCACGACTACAAAGCCAGGTATTGAAGTAGGTATGTGACTGGGTTAGGGTAATCGCGGCTCTGCATCACGCCTTCGGCAAGGTTGAAAATCCTTTGTTTGATGACATCCGACACCACGATTGAAAGGGAGACCTAACCAATCACGTAGAAATCATCATCTCATCTCTTTCCTTCTTCTCTCTTTTGTTTCTAAGTTCTGGCCAATCAACTATGTCACTGTGGCTACTCCCTCGCTACACTCCTCGAAACAAATCCTCTTTTGTAGTAGATTCTTACAGAAGCTGCCGTGTGCGATCTCCTGAACTGGGATATCCACCACACCGTAATGACAAATTGAATGTGATGGCAATTAAACACCATACTAAACGCCATGTGAAATAGTGCATGGATTTGAAAAAGCAATGAAGGATGTCTACAGTAACAACATATCACGTCCACTTTCTCTGCACAACTGACAATGATTCGGAAGATATGGCAGCATACTCATCGCCCAAGTTCACTGCCCATGCAAATTTGCTCCAAGATGAAAGCACTGCATACAAGTATCTTGCCTACGCAACTGAACAACGGTTTGGAGGTACTGTGACCACAAATTCGAGAGAGTACAAGCCCAATCTAAAGTAATCATCAACCAATGAATGGAATGCACACATGTCATGTCAGCATGAACACAATCGGATCAACATTTTTGAATTGCCAGTAGATGAGGAATATGGCAATGGAACAGATACTGGAGATGAGCTTCAACAAGATAGAGAACCTACAAAGAGATGTAGTCATCCAACTCCGATGGGGAAAAGATCGAAATCAAGCATCCATAACGCTCCTGACGAGGTAGCAGAAAACACCCACAGCCAGCACTTCTCAGGAGATGATTAGACTTGCCAGCATTCAGCACAAACCGCTGTGAACATCACCCCAAGCCAGCACCTCTATAGAGTTGATCACACGCTGCGGTGCTCGACAGCAGCAATGAAGAAATCAAGCGAACTACCGCCAGCAGCTGCAGCTCCAACAATAGGGAGTCCTGTCACAAGAAGTAAATGTCCAACACCTGCAGAAAGATTAATCCCATCCACTGCAGATCCATTGACCCACACAGATGAAATTGAAGCCCTCAACGAGATTACTGGAAAAGACCCATGGAGGAACAAAGGACATCAATTATGTTCAATAACACCATCTCCGCTTTCAACTCCTGGGAAGGATGGCCACTGCATCGTTAGCGAATTGGCTCCCACTGGTGTTTCAAGACTAAATGCAATCCTGACAGATCCACATGGTACAAAGCATGGTTAGTCATAAAAGTATACATAAAGACTGATTTCAGTGAGACATCCACCCCAGTTGGACAGCGAAATTGATTGTGGTATCTCATAGCGCTGATCTGGAAACAAGGAACCCCATGGAATGCGGATAATTTGGATGTAGTAACTGCCACTGAATCTCTAAATCGATGATCACAATATCTACATGACTCTACCAGATGGATGGCCAGAAGGCTCAAACTGCCCAAGGATCATTGTCAGACTCAGGAGAGATATCTATGATTTGAATCAAGCTCTGCGGTTATTGCACGACGATATCAATGCATTTCAACTCAGTCTTCGGTTCATCAAATCCCTTGCCAATCCTAACCTCTATCTGAGCAGTGATGGCATTTTGATTGTTCTTTTGGCGACGATATCTCCATGTGGTTGCTGGAGGTTGCTGCCAAAGTTGCGATCGAATTTAACAAGCAACTGACTCACAAATACCAGATAATGAACCTCTGTCCGGCCGGCCAATTCTTCGGCATTGAGATACACCTCAATGGTCCTCGGGTCGGTCCCAGACATACAGCATGTCTCACGAATAGTAGTCTTACGCAGAGTTCCAACCCTCCTGAAGAGTTCCGAATTAAGGTTGGATCTAGACCAGAACCTTTGCAACAGGTGGTACCATGTGAAAACCCTGACGATTACTATCAGGCCAGTTTTACCACCAAAAACTTGGCATTTGAACCTAAAACTTTGGCTCCAATTAAGTATTTGAATTCTGTTTGTATCATGACATGATTAACTCATAGATTGTGTAGAGTTGGCCTGTCATTCACCTCCCACCATTGGATAAACAATCAGACGAATATTCATGGAGTCACCATCGAAAACCAGAGAATTTTGATTTAAATTGTACCTTAATTCACAGCCAGTCAACAAATATCAGTGAGATCGCAAGTCTGAATGCTGGGGGTGAAAGATCTCGCAACACTGCACAATCTGCCTATTCATTATGTCACAATATGATTTGAAGTCCAATACTTAATTGCAACCACAGGTGTCAGACCTATACAGTTCAAACCACGGTCCAGTTACAACCTGGCCAAAAACCAACGGTTATATGTCCGGTCTGAGTCACAACATCGCACTAGTTCCTGGTTGAGGTTCCTTGGTGGTTCCTACACAAGACTGGGGCCTTGGTTCCAGTTCCAACCCAGACTGAAGCCGGGTAACCTCGAACAATTGCTAACACAAACTACAATCCTCAGAAGATTCGGCATAGAGCATCCACCCAGTGTTTCGACGCCCATGGATCCCAATATAAAATGGGACTTGGCTGAGGATCTGGGGGAGAAGATGTTAGACGATATCTGAGACTATCAAGCATTTGTGGGATCACTAATGTACTCTGCAGTCTCAACTCTGCAATGTATGTTATACACAGTTGCTGCTCTTCTCGTTACAATTCGCGGCCATTCACCAGCCATATGACCACTGCTATGACTGTGCTTCTGTATCTCAAATGTGCAGCCTATATTCGACTACACTTCAACAGGAAGGGAATTGCCATTGCCATTACCATTGCCATCATCATCGCTATGGGGATTGGAATTAGAATTGACATCAGCAATAGTCTGATAGGAGTTTCAGATTCCAATTGAACCAATGACAGCACGGACCGCAAGTCTCAAGGAGGCCATGTCATTCTGACCAACAATGAAGCAATCTCGTTACAGTCACCAAGTGAAAGCCTGGTCGCCATGTCAACTGTCAAGGCCGAATTTCTAGCTTGCTCGGAGGCCTATAGAGAAGCGACATGGTTACTACAATTGCAAAATGATATCGATGGTTCTCAGAATGACTTAGTACTGGTGCCAATCAACTGCGATAATCAGGGTGCACTCACTCTTATCACCACAAGGATCATCTAAGCTCAAACTAAACACAACAATATTTGCAATTTCAACTGTCAAGATTTGCATACAGGACAAATAGTTAACTACTGCTATGTTCACTGACATGAGAATGTGCCAGATATCTTCACGAAAGCTCTTACGAAAGATAAGCATTTGAAGTTCACCAATGCAATGGGTTTATGGTCATGGAGGTCAAAGTAAGGTGGTGGGAATACAAATTTCTCTGTGTATATGGATGGCCATTCTCAGGCTACGGTAGTACTCTGTCCCTGCTAACATGCCACACAGGGTTTAAAGCAAGCTTCTATGGGAATCACAATTTGTTTGATTGTTTATTTGTTTGTTTTCTTGCTGTAAGGAGCGTAGCAAGAGGGGGGAGTGTTGCATATGTGGTTTATCTCTCGGTCGTATGGCTTCAGTTGTTTGATGCACAATCTCGCTGACATGATGGTCAGTCCGGACTCCGCTGGAGATGGCAGACTCAGCTGGAGATACCGCACTCAGCGGGACATGCCAGTTAAGTGCGCATGCATGCGTACAAGACATACTCTGAACGCCGTATATATAATAGCACGAATCTACCTGTACTTAAGAATACAAGCTTCTAGCAATCAGTATGTTTCAACACAAGCGATGCAGTTGGTGGCAAGTGATAGTTCATGAATGAGCCGACAGATATTATATAGTGCATTAGTAACCACTCTCCGGTCCTTCCTATTAGCCTCAATGACCGGCTAGCAACTCGTAATGGTTTTGGGGTATATCCTGAGTACAAGGTATCTCACTAGGTCGTCCAGTTTGGGCAGCCATCAACGCTATACAGGGCTGTAAACTTTGGGGCGCAGAATTCTTGCCCGTTTAAGACAAGAGAAATTATTCTTGAAGTGGATCCCTACTAGATCCGCAGTCTCCATGGCGTAAAGAGTGAGTTGCGAGAGTTCAAAGTCACGCAATTGTATATTATATTTCATGCACGGCTTTGTACTTAAATCAAGCCTCACAAGCAATAAAAAATAAGAAAATGGCCCAGTACTTTAACTACCCATCATACACTGGGAGTAACTGATCGGCACTACCAAAACGATCTCCTATGACTCCAGACTCCAATCTTTACTTCAGTACCAATCTTTGCATCGTCAATCATGATAAATGAATTGCGGATCCTGGTTCCCACAGCACCGGCAGTAATCACCATCATCCCATGGTTGATCGGCTCGACCTCCAACATTGACCTGGGTGCGGGTGGAGAGGACCTCAAAAAACAAATGGTACACCAACTGCAACATGAGTAATTAAACCACAGATTTATTCACTACCGATGCAGGACCAGAATCGCCGAAACACCACATGCGGCGATTCTGGAGGCGCAAGTAACAACACCCGCAGTAGTGGAAATAATAATTACATGTCCTACAACTACTACAGTGTCCTCATAAATTGATCTAGAGTCAAATCTGACCATTTGGAAAATGTAGAGCAGGCACCCCGTGCATCCTTGCGTCAGATTATCCAAAAATTGTTAGATGTGTAACTACACAAAGATAATGATTCTGAACATGTAGAGCCGAAAATGCCCCGCACCTTTCTGACTCCCTTAGGGTGACAGTGTATCTCCATAATGTATGTTAATGTACCTTGTTGGCTTTGGTTGCAGCTTGCTATGATGTAACTGGGGTATTTAAAACACTACGATTAATGATCTCACAGAAACAAGCTAGAATACAGTGGCTTATCTTTAACTGTACCAATTCTGGTACTACTATCACCACCACCAGCACCTGCTGCTGCAAAACTACCATAAATCTAGAGTGGCCGCAGCTGTATTGCTGATAGTATGACTACTAGGTAGGTGCGGGAGCGTAGGGTTGCAAATTTGTATGTTCAGGTGTCCCAGAAGTAGGCCCTAGGTGGATGGATGTCTACCCGATCCTGGACTACGATTTGTCTGGTTGAGGCCTTTTGCCTTTCGCGACTCCTGGTGTTAAAGTATGGTGAGATGAGATGCTTGATTGTAAAATCTAAGCAGGCCGTAGGTAGTCAATGTCCGATTGCGTACATACTCCTCAATGTATAGAGATACCGGAACACCATCAGCCACTAGGAACACTAGCGCAGTAAGCAGTACAAGTGCTGAGATATGTATATGCAATAACTGTTAAATGGAGGTTGAGAAGCTTCATGGCTTGAATTATCTCAGAGGGCCATAAGACCATATATAAAGGATCACACAATTGCTACTGCGTATGTAGTTATCAGCCCGTATCATATTCCACAGTACTCTCTGGTCAGACAAGGCATCATCTCTGGCGATTGACGGTTGAGATCTATCGATACAATTGAATTGGGGTGTCAGAGAAGCCGAGTGATGGCGTGGTGAAGCAAGTAATGCCATCGTGAGTGGCCATCACAAAAATTTGTGCTCTTGCACATCTGTTACAAATGTTCCTGTGTTCAGCATTGAGACACGGGAGTTGTATGCGATGAAATCTGTTACAAAATGAGCGGTTATTATTCTCCAAAAATGCATGATAGGTAGTAACAACCTCCCCAAGGGTCCACTAATCCCCACTTAGGGCCCTTGGTGTCTTTATACATGCCCCGCTCTGGACGACGAGCGAAGGCCCTAAACACTGGCAGCCACCCAAGCTATCACAAAACTTGTTTAAGAATAGTCCAGCTTGACTGAGGGCAAGTGGATGTTGAGATCAATCGAGTACGAACGGAGATATTGAATTGACTATCGTACAAAAGTGATTGTCTAAAGAGCAAAGAGAGAGAGAAAGACAGGCAAATATATATGTGAAAGAAGAGGGCATATTCGGCGAAGCCGAGTATCACATCCGGAGACCGATGCCGAGCATCACTGCTGGTGCTAGACCTACTCTTCAGCATGGGGGCTGGTGGCAGCGCATGGAGGCCGCAAGCCACCGGCCTCATGACCGCAGCTTTAGGCTGAACGGCACACAGCCATGGGGCCAAATACAGTGCCAACAGTGGAAGCGAATTGGCGGGTGGGAATCGACCGGCGCCTAGTTGGGGCGAGCCTCTTTGACCATCGGCTGGCGTGGGCGAGCAATTTGGCAGACGGAAGGGACAGAGGATGGTGGCCCAAACCTTGAGCTTGAGCCAAGGTGTGAGCTTGAGCCAAAGTGTGAGCTTGAGCTCGAGCGAGAGCCCAAACACGAGCATGAGCCAGAGTTTGAGTCAGAGCTTGAGACAGAGCTCGACCTAGAGCTAGAGCTTGACCTAGAGCTAGAGATTGAGCCTGGGCTAGAGCCGGAGCACGAGCTAGAGGATTGAGCCAGAGCCTGAGTGTGGAAGCAAATGGGGGAAGCCAGGAGTGAGGGAAAAGGTATATAAGAGGAAGGGAGCGGCGGTGGTTAGGAAAAGCAGCGCCTTCAGCCTCAAAAAACCCGCCCACCTGCATCCCTACATATACCGATGCTAGCTCTGTATGTTTTTGACTCTGCACCCAGTGAAATGGCTTTCGGCCAAGAATGGGAGAGTCCAGGTGGAGCGGCGGCAGCAGCGGTGGCCTCCGCTCCTCCGAGGCGGCACCTCTGTTTAAGCTTCGTTTACTGTTTTGTTTCGGTTTTGGCTTTTGTACCTGTTCTTCCGCTGAAAATGTCTGCATATGATTGAATAAAACACATGCTGGTGAAGAGCGAGTCCACTGGTGAACAGCTCCCGGTTTGAATATCAAAATCGCTTCGTCAAGTAGTATCGCAGAAAACACGACCGTTGATATTAAGATACACTGTTTAACAAACTGAAGCAATCACCTCTATTCCTAATACACTTCTTTCTACCCCTTTCATTGCAAATGCACTACATTTCTCCTTCCTTCTTTCCCCATCTTGATACCGAAGGCAATTAGAGGTGTTGGACATAAAACTTTATACCTAATAATTGTTGTGCATTGAGAAATAAATCAAGAAACAAACATTCAGAATTCAACAGAACAAAACATACAGTTCCAAAACATACTGCGCTTTACCGTAAACAAGCTGACTATCCGGCACATTTCAAAAACAGAGGAAACAAAAAGAAGCTTAACCGAGTTAACGATACCAGTCTCCCGTCACGATTGGTGGTGATCCTTGAGCCCATTTGCAATGACATAATGTCAATTTGTTGTTGCCAATTCTACAGCTGCTTCATCGGGATTTGCTCCTACATTAAGCAACAGTTGTACCATATCTAATCGACCGTTTTCAGTTGCCCCACAAAGAGCTGACCTACTATCACAATTTGCAGGGAGTGCATTTACGTCTGGTCGAGCTCTAAGTAAGAAGAGCGCGATTCAAACATGGCCCCCGATTGCAGCACTGTGAAGTGCAGTTATTCCTAGATTGGGCCCTGCAGGTGCGTTCACATCCGCATTGGCATGGATCAGGATCCGAACCTGTTGTATTGTGCCGCTGGCCGCGGCTTTTTGGAGTGCGGTTCTTCTATATTCCCTGTAGGGAGCCACTTTGTTAACATTTGCGCCGTTCTCCATCAGGACAGTGATTATATCCATGACCTGGGATCTTACAGTTCTTTGGAAATCTGATCTTCAATGTGAACGTTATGAAGCCGGTGCATGAATATTGGCCGACGGATCAATAAGGATTTGAACTAGCCCGGAATTTCCATTACCTGCTGCAACTTGGAGTGCGGTTTTTCCGGAGATTCCATCTGAAGCAGGTACATTTATGTCTGCGCTGGCATTGATTAGAATTTCAACAAGCTCAAAATTATCATGATCCGTAGCTGCGTCAAGGTCAGTAAATAAAGTGGTTCCATTGGCGGCCGGTGCGTTGACATCTGCACCTCAGTCGATCAGGTTTTGAACAAGCTCAGTATTGCCACAACCCACTGCCGCTTGATGTACAGATTGTTGGTCGCCACCACAACTAGATGCCGATGGTGGATTAATATTCGCTCCTGCTTCGATGAGGACTTTCACTAGCTCGATGTTTCCGCTGACAGCAGCACCTTGAAGTTGATTTCGTCAAAAAATGCTGGATGTAGCTTGGAAGTTGATTGCGGCCCCAGCCTGCATCAAGAATTGAACCAACTCAAGATTTCCGTTACTAGCTGCTACCCAGATTGCACTTCAATACCACCTGTTGGCAGTGATGTCCATACCAGCATCAATCAGGATTCTGACCAATTCGAAATCACAGTTTTTAACCACTCTTTGGAGTGGAGAGTGATATCCGTCAGCGTCGTCCACATCCGCACCGTCATCTATCAGGCATTGAACAAGACAGTCATTACCGCAGTGTACTGCAAGTCAGAGTGCACTTTCACATCTTGTGGTGGCATTAACATCTGCACCGGCATCGAGCTGAGTGTCAAGAATTTTGGATGAACAATTATGAAGGTTCAGTGCACAGTAGAGCACGGTTCCGGATCCGCCACCATCATTCATGCCCGCATTTCGATCTAGTAGATATTGAACTGAATCAAGTTACCAGCTGCAAGAGCGACTTGCAGCACCGTTACACAGTCATCCTCAGAGGCCGAATCATGTATCTCTGTACTACCATCAAGCAAAATGCGAACAAGTTCATGTTGGCAGTGGATTTGGCCCGGTGGCTTTTGTGGCGTTTGTCCTAAGGCTCAGGCATGAGGCCGGTGGCTTACGGCCCCCATTGGCCTCGCCTGCCCCCACCAGCCTCGCCTGCCCCCATGCTGAGGAGTTGGGCTAGCATCGGCAGTGATGCCCGGCATTGGTCTCCGGATGTGATACTCGGCTTCCCCGAGTATGCTCTCTCCTTTCCCATATATATTTGCCTGTCTTTCTCTCTGTTTACTCTTCAGACAATCACTTTTGTACGATAGTCAATTCAATATCTTTATTCGTACTCGATTGATCTCAACCGGTTATGAGCCCGGCTCTTTCAGTTCTTTGAAATCAACATCTATTAGTTTTATCATTTCTGAAGCGCCGCCAGCTATCAAAGTCTCGTACCTCGACTTTGTCCTTTTGGAGCCCACCACTTTTCGTTGTATTCGAATTGACGCCTACTATTAGTATTTGTTACTACCTCTCCTCTGCCCCTGTTCCAGTGGATCGAGCCGACATCTATTAGTTTTCTTGTTGATCGTTTCTCCTCTGCCTTGTGTTGTAGTGGATCCAATCAACGCCTAATAGTAGGACCGCTATCGTTTCCGAACCTCCGTCGCCTCAGAAAGCATCGAACATTGTCCATGAGCATTGGGTTGACTGCGTGTCCCCTCTCCTTCTTGAGTCGACTGCGTGTCCTCTACCCTTGTTGTGCTGTCTTTACGCCCCTACCTTCTTGCGTCGGCTGTGTGTCGACTACCTCTCCTTGTGCCCACGTTGTGTCAACTGCCTCTCCTCGCGCCAACTGCACGTCAACTAAACCTGGAAGCCTCGAGAACCTCCGAAGTCTCGAGCAACGTGCCGCTACCCTCGAGTAGTGTGTCTACCATCCCTCCTCGTATCGCCAACTCCACCTTCTACCATCTATGTGTCGACCACTCATTCGTTTCGACTACCTCTCCTCTCGTCGACTAGTCCTTATATCAACATCCTTCGGAAATACAGTGTGCTGTTCGAAATATCATCAATGAGCGGGTTATGGACCGCGGATCCTTGGGCTATGTGGGCCGATGCACAGTTATGCGGTTCGGGACAGTGGACCTCAAGGGACAGGCGGTGGCAATTTTGGCCATGCATCCCCGAAGTCAGGACTCCTCATGGCGAGGATAGGAAGCTCTATTGTTAGCGGTACATTCTGTACCTTCGACGCTGCAAATTAGATGACGACAGCGAGTTATGACCATCATGGTGTGTACGCGCATTTTGACTTGGAGAGATTGTGAAGGATATGTGTTTTGAGTATGGAATTTGGGGAGGACTTCATTGGATGTGTATGTTTTCGCAGGACTTGGATTTGGATTTGGTCTCCGGAGAGTGTTTCTTTGTTACGGTTCAGGTCTTTCCCTATTTTGTTTTCTCTTTGTCAACAGGTTATTTGGGGCTTGGAGGATTTCAGGACCTTCGTTTGTTTTCCCTTCTCTCCCGCCCTTTGTAATTGGTTTGTTCACTTTGTTTGGAACGCCGTGGGCCAAAGGGGGATTGTTGGCACGGGATTTCGCCCGGTGGCATTTGTGGCGTTTGGCCTAACGCTCGGGCATGAGGCCGGTGGCTTATGGTCCCCATTGGTCTCGCCTGCCCCCAGCAGCCTTGCCTGCTCCCATGCTGAGGAGTAGGGCTAGCCCCAGCAGTGATGCCCGGCATTAGTCTCCAGATATGATACTCGGCTTTGCCGAGTATGCTCTCTCCTTTCCCGTATATATTCGCCTGTCTTTCTCTCTCTTTGCTCTTCAGACAATCACATTTGTACGATAGTCAATTCAATGTCTCTATTCGTACTCGATTGATCTGAACAGCAATGGCGTGTCAGTTTTACTTAGAAGATGGGGATTATCGATTACTCCAATACCCGTTTGATGCAAACCCCAGGTTACGAGAGCCAAACATTGATGGTTATCCCTGCATGCCACTAAATCTGCATGGCAACGGACTTATCACAAGACATGTGCAAATAAAGCTGTTACCATTTTTGGTTGTTGTCTCCATGCACGTGGGCTCTCTCATGCGATTGTGGGGACTCACCCCTCTGGATATCATTCTGGACATTAGTCAGAAACGATACGCTCCATGGCTACCGAATGCGAGTACCACACAGATTTTGTCGATTTCCGGAGCTTGCCTTTTGAGCCGGGTATCTCTGATCCCTGTCGTCGCTCTTGCCAACCACTCTTGCATGGCACCTTTGTATGTATCGTAGGGGTGGGTGTGATATCAAGGGCAAGTGGATGGCTCTCTGTCTGCTTTGCCGATCACTTCACCACATCAGTAATATTGTTATCGCTGTCGACAAAGCGGCTCATACAATCGATGTAGTCCCGAAAAGCAAAACATGGCCTATTGAAAGGGAAACAACCAATCGGTGGGGATGGCTCGTAGAACTGGTTTGTCATGATTGGCTACGATGCCATTTGTGGATTGGGCAGGAGGAAGTGGAATGAACTTAGCTTTCTAAATGGCTCTAGCTAATATGAGGCGATAGAGGTAATGTTTTTGTTGATTTGTTGATGGCGTTGTCATGGTTCATTTCCATTTTTAGATTTGGGATTTTGTTCTGTAGATTTTATCACATAGAATGTTGAAAACCATTCAAACTGTAGGGCATTATACCATATTATCATTATCAAAATGGGTTTATTCAAAATTTCTCCAAGATTATTCAAAATAGTTGTGGGTTGTGGGCATTGGAATCATTTTTGTAATTCTTTTCTTGTTTATAGTTGATGAATCGTTTGTTCCTGGATATAGTGAGAGGATTCAGCACATACCCTAGAGGGTAAGGTCATGAATCCCGGAAGGATTTTTACTCTTGATTTTGTAGGTTTCATATTGACGTTGGTCTTGAGGAAATTTGTGGGTTTTGTTAGAAAATGTCTTTGATTGCGATATTATTAATTTTCCATTGAATAGAGTGATTTTTTTATGCCGAAATCGGGGAAGCTTTGCTACTTTAATAAATACCGCAAAAATGGGAAATTGTGAACATCTTTTCAATTTGGTTAGGGAGGGGCCTACTTCGTCGACTATTGTGTTCTCAAGGGTCCGGATCGATGAGTAGTACTGTACTACTTACGGTGGTCTGCATGTTAATAGTCGTACAATGGTGTCCGACAGGAATATTTCAAGTACTTGTTAGCGCCATCAGGTAGCTGTCCAGTAATTAAAGTCTGTCAGCATTGTAGTGTATTATCTAGACGGCCAGGTATTTTGTAAAGTTATGTAAATTCAAAGTTTAGCGTCTACTGTTGGTCAAGTTTGGGTGCGTATGATAGGTATCAGAATTATAAGACTGAGAAGGGGGATTTATCACCATGTGCGGTCATTATACAGCTGTAAACAACGAATATCCAGCTGAAAACTACTCGTCACTACAACCAGTGTCCAGATCATTGTGAGAGGTGAAGCATACGGAATTCATGCCAACGAGTCTACCGATGTGTTCAAGATCGTACTCAACAACCCTCGAAACATCTTTGCATTGCACATACTGTGATGCTAGTAGGAAAGTCGTAATAAGCTTATGATAAATTTGAACATACGTGCATGATTAGGTCAGCAATACAGGCACGAATTCTACTCTCCGCATGAAGCCGGGCCTGATCTCCGCTAGCGCAGGCCTCCAATTCGAAGCTTGGCCAGCCACCAGAAAGTCTGCAGGCTGCCAAGTCATATGCAGGCCTCGAGGGTATATATATACAGGCTTCCGCAGATCTCCAACATATACACAGGCTGGCCTAAGTTTATGCTAGGTTTATCCGGTGTATGATTATGTTGGCCAGCCTACGCTAGAGGCTGCCTCTATAATATAGACCTTGCCTGGCCGGCCTGCAGATATCTTAAATTGCCGGGCTGAGTAGGAACACTTACGCCGTTTATCCGAGCTATATGGATCGCTCCCATTTAACACTACAATGTGTCTGTATAATGTGTCACAGATATGTCTTGCCAGAATGTATCTGCATAATGTATCTCAGCTGAAACTGCGAGATAGGATTCCTCAACAGTGCGGGATATGATTTTCAACAGCATCACCGTTACCATCACGACAATGTTGCCTACTAGTGATGGAGTCAGGTCCCCTGTACCCACCTATATACCTACACAACATGGGAAGCTTGCCCACAGATTTGTTTAATAATTTTACTAGGTAAATGTAGTCATCCCTTATCAATATCTTTCACTATTACAAATTCCTACTGATTTCTCAATCTTAACATCATTAACAAGCTCATAATATTTTGGGATACATATTACAAGGTATAATCGCGGGGATGTACCTGAGGAACGCATCTGGAAATGTATCACCGCCGATAGGAATCCCGCAACAGCACCAAACAATGTATTGTTGTGAATATATAACGGGATAATGTACCAGATTATGTATCTTCGCAAGCATGTATCTAGTAAGTGTATCATTAATGTACCACTACTAGGATATGTATCTGTTTAATGTATCCACAAAGCCGAAATTTGTATGGTGATGTATCTGAAAACGTTTTACAGTGGAGAAAGATGCCACAACGCTCGATTTCTCGAAGCTGATAATATTGAAACCCCTAACCTTAGGCGTTTTGCAAACTCACATACTTCGAAGCTTCTTACTCGTTGTCCTCAGAACGTGATCTACCTTGAATTCGAGGCAATAGCATGACTGTCGCACCACGCAATCGACTGACCTCCTAGCAGGTCAGATAGACCGCCGGGAAATCTATGCATCTCAGACCTATGTCTGGTCAAATGCGATCAAACATTTTAGCAAACACATTCGGCATGGTCCAGTCAGATAGTGCACCCAGAAGCCTAGATAGCTAACAGAAAACTGTGGATATCTGCCTTGGGAATGATAATTGTGGATAACCGCAAAGTCTGCAGATAGTACAAGACATTCATAGTTGAATGTATGTAATTGTAGATGACTAAAAATATCAGCCAATATCCAAAGATAGCATCCCCTCGCTCCGGTGTGTCAAACTATTACATATTTTAAATACAGAAACAAGTTTGACAGTCCTAGTCAGCACTCTTTAGAACGACTTAGACAACGCCATCACAATGTTTTTCTGTGAAGTTACTAAAATAGGTTATGTACCGAATGTGGCCTCTTTTATTGGTGGTATTGTGGAGCAATTTGATAATGCCTGTTTGTTTCATAGGGCAGCATTAAGGCTGCGATTTTGTGTTGCCATGGGATTTGACCCGATGGTTTATGTGGGGTTGGGGAGCTTATAGCCCCCATCGGCCTAAGCCTGCGGCATGAGGTTAGTACTTAGCTTATAGCCCACATAGGCCGCCACCAACCCCCATGCCGAGGTGGGAGTCTAGCCCTGGCGGTGATGCTCGGCATCGGTCTCCGGATGTGATACTCGGCTTCGCCGGGTATGCTCTCTCCTTTTCCATATATATGCCTGTTTCTTTCACTCTCTTTGCTCTTTAGACAATCACTTTTGTATGTTAGTCAATTCAATATCTCTATTCGTACTCGATTGATGTCAATATTTTCCTTCCCACCCGGCACAAGACCGATGGTTAGTGTATATTATTATTCCTCGCTACAGTCTTGCTCTAATCAGTGGTTAGATTGAGGGAGAAATGATCGACTTAACTAGAACGATTTGGAGCGGAAAAGTGGAGGGTTTCCGGTATCCGGTGGGCACTAGGTTTGAGTATACCACATTCGTGTTCAAGACTTCGGCGAACTAGCTTTTCCCCGTCGCCAGTCGCTTAATGTCATGTGTACGCTACTCTGCAGTAGCTTGTGGTACGTGACCTTCGGGTTCGGACGGCATTGTTACATCGGCACATAACCGGTTTGGTTACACGACTACCACCCCTCGCAAAGTGCCTCGCCCCCACGACCTCTTCCGGTGATGGAACTTCTACCCTCCCAATCCCTGTTCGTTCACCCATAGTTTGAATCATCGTAAACCCTTGCCCGCGCAGCATGTTGCTCACAACTCCTTCCGACGATACAAAGGAGCCCACCATCGTACCTTCCACCAACTCAATTCCGGTACACTATCGTCTAAGCCAATTCGCAATGCATATCATAACGACTACGGCTACTCGTGTGTGTATACTCCGTCTCGAAAGTCTACTACCAACACCGCCGGTGCCTCGCCCCGCAGTTGGCTCCTACCGAACCGTGCCCTCCCCGGGCCGCAGCCCCCGAAATCGTTACCTCCAGCTCGAACCGAAATTGTTAGCCTGCGGACGAACTCTGGCACGCGACCTCCGAGGCTGCAATCACCGCTGCTGTGTCGCGCAAAACGCACTGGCAGCAACGGGCTAAGCAGCACCTCTGCCTCTCACTCCCGTACGAAATTTTCATCCCCAAGCCCATTCAGCGTGTTCTCTGAGATTTTTGGCAACCTCAACTAGTTTATAAGATTCGTCCTTTACCACCGAGAGCAACAACGATCCCTACAATTCCATCGGCAGAGCACTCATATCCACATTCTGGCTTGGTCCGATCTGGTGTACAATCAGTTCGATGGAAGGTTGACAGTGCTCTTCAACGCACCTCCGAAAACTTGCTGTTGCCTACTGAACCACATTATCAAGATCTCTGTATCATACCCGAAACCTACCCCTCGGTCAAGCCAGATGACCCCAACCGCGCTTGGCGATGTGATCTTGAGTAGTATCGCAGGTCACTAAGCGCTTAAACTCTAGATCTAGTGAAGTACCGCGCACTTGATAAATTCAAACGGAGGGAATGGATAAGCGGGTGCAGGAATACCCATGCTGAGATGATAATTAATGTCCTCTTTCGAGCTGAGTTGATGCAGTGTGATCGAGCATGAAGACACCATGTAAATTGGTCGTGGGGGCGTAGTAGGGTTCTCAACAGTCCGTCCCCGGCCGGTGGCCAGGTGCCCCGTCCCGGGCTAAAACTTGACGTGCAGAGGATTCTTGGATTAGTAGACGACTGTGTAGCAGTATGGAGAGAACCGTGTACATAGACTAAAATACAGCGAGAAGAGAGAATGAAAGAGTCGCGACATATATACAGCGAACCTCAGGCTTATCTTTGGGTATGCTGGAGCCGCCCCTTGCCACTCGGATATTCAAAAGTTATGGGCCCAGATATAACCCGAGTGATGGGTCCATGAAGCAAGCGACGGCTAGGCGATTTGGCGACAACCCACCCTTCGCCCAACAGAGCTCCCGAATGGTCTTGGGGGTACGTGATGTCATATTTACGCTGCTTGTAATTTTATGCACTGTATTCTTGATCAGTGAAGTTGTATGGGGAGTGAAAACTCACAGTATGAAAGCGGCAACCTCCACAATTGTGCGGTAGGTGCCTGGTCTGAGCCCTTGGTGTGTTCACTCATACTCCACCCAGGATAACATTGTTGGACCCTTAAAGACTGCTGAGAGGGCGGACTCTTCAAAACCCTGGGGAGCAGACTGTCAGAATAGTGTCTTTCTTGTTACCTAATCCCTCTCATTATTCATTACAGCGGTCACGGTTTATCCTAAATTCAATGGACTTTGTAGTTCTGATAATCTACTGAGAACCTGTTACTTGTAGCAAGCCTATAGTTTAGTCATAGTGCACGCAGTTTAAAACCAACAACTCGGAGGCTACCGGTGGTGTGATATTATTGTGCGAGCTGCAGCAGGGGAAATAGAGGGAATTGTAATTATACACTTTGTACCGTGCTTGAGTACTAGGGTCTCTATGTTTTTGCAGAGCAAGTAGTGAAGCTGCGGTGGTTTTATTTTATGTGTACGAAAGAATGATGTGCGAATAAAGTTTCGGCTCTCATTGTATGTCCGGTAGCTTGAAGTAAACTCATGTCCGTCATATGTTTGCTCGCACTCAAATGATTCTAGAGGCATATTCTGTTCACGCAAATTTAGGAATGAGAATTACAAGAACGTACTTAACTATATAGAAGCAACAGAAGAGTCACCGAAGCAGCAAACGCTCAAATGGTCACTGGTACTATCAAAGCTTAATTTAGAGTTTCTTGCTGATGACAGTTCCTGCTGGTTCCGAGTTGTAGATTTAAAGCTGCGTGCACAATACCTAGAGTAGCATTAAACAGCCACTCGTTGACGATCTGCAGTGCGATATTTTTATTTGTTGGTTGTACGCATTCTGGTGAGGGTGGTTAAGTTTCGAGAGAATTTACGCTGCACTAGGCTCTCTGCCTTCTAGCTCCGCCTTTTCACCACAGCGGACATAAGGTGCGGCTCTGCAGAGGACATGGGCCAGAAGGGAGTACATGCGCATCCACTATGTCAGTAGATACGGGGGATAGACGATCGCTTAGCCAAAGAATAGACCATCACACTTTGATACTTCTACAGAATGTACTACTAGATAT
>Ga0307515_10000761_pt1 | contig 74248 bp, 59 predicted proteins | sample 17_EM_MG_FD_194513 | JGI IMG/M metagenome (GOLD analysis project Ga0307515, IMG submission 194513) | Populus trichocarpa ectomycorrhiza microbial communities from riparian zone in the Pacific Northwest, United States - 17_EM | ecosystem: Host-associated > Plants > Roots > Unclassified | place... | reverse complement strand
CTTCCATTCTTTTTATCAAGTTCCCCTTTGCCACATGTGGAAAGGCTCCCTTAACATCCATCAACAACACTGCCGCGGTATTCCCCCTCCCCCACGCTTCTTCAACTCTCTTCATCAACCTTCCAACTGCGTCTATTGCTGACCTTCTCTTTCTGCATCCAAACTGTCCGTCATGAAGTAACCTCCTTCGCTCACACTCATCTGCTATTGCGTTGGCTGCCACCTTCTCGACCACTTTTCCCAACCAATTTAACAACGTTATCACCCTATATGCTTTGGCGACTCCGTAATCTGGCTTATTCGGTTTCGGTATAACCACCCCCTTTGCTTCCTTCCAAACTCGTGGGTGTATTCCTAACCTAAACGACACCTTGACAATATTAATTATCCTCTGGGAATCCCACTCCCACAATAATCGTATTGCCTTAAACCCCAGCCTGTCCGGGCCGGGTGCCTTTTTAACTGACTGATTAAACAGAGCCTCTCGGATGCTTTCATCAGTTATACTTTTCCACATTTCTCCTCCCTCCTCTTGGGCCTTTCTCTCCACACCCTTCAAAGGTTTCGGAAATGCTTCTTCTTTTATCAACTCCGCCTTTTCCTTCCAGGATTCCGCCACCACCCCACTCCTGGATCTCAAAGCCTTTGTCGTTTGTTGTCCACCTGGTTTCGTATATCTCAACGCCTGCCAGACTTGATCTTTTGTGGCTGATGTTAAAAACTTCCTCCACATCTCCGTTTTTGACTGCCGAATCATTCTTCTCAGGTTACTTCGCTGCATCTTAACTTGTTGCTGCGACGCTTCCCCTTTCTTTCGAGCTCTTTTTATCGATCCCAAAATCCTTCTGTTTTCTGCAATCTCCACCGTCCACCGCCGTTTTGATCTCGCACACACCTTAACTTTTTTGCAGCACCTATTGAGATGATTAACAAAGTTCCGCTGTATCCACTCAGCCTCTCTCTGGAACTCATCCCCGCTGCTCTTCTCATTCAAAACAGGTCTCTTTGAGCTCTTGTCCTCCCACTCTTTTTTAGCTTTTTTATAATTTTCTTCCTCCTCCTTCGACTTGAGCGCATCAATATCCCATCCTGTAATTTTTCGCGACACTTTAGCTCCTTCCCCTTCGTCCCATCTTAACTGGGCACACACAACCGCGTGATCTGAAGTAGTTGCCAAATCTGTTGAAGTCTCTAATCTATCAGCCATCGAGGCTTTAGTGATAAAGAAATCAATAAGCGATCCCGAAATTTCGCCATTTCTCGTATTCGAATGGGTTTCTTCCCCGTCCGTAACGTCGATCAAATTGTACTCATCCATAAGATTTTCCAAAAAGTTCGCATCTCGCTTTGGTGGGCACTGCGGGTCCCATCTATCACTGTGAGCATTCCAATCTCCTCCGAGGAGAATCTTTTCCTGCTCCATAATCTCATTCCATCTTGCTGTCTGTGCCGGTCTGCCTTGACTTCTCACTCCCCCCTCTTGTCTCAGCTGATCGTACATATTCACCAATCTCATCTTTCTACCCGACGGGTATCTTATATCAAACACCTGTACGTCTCCATCTCCCCCCTTATCAACTTCCGAAAACTCCAGGTGTGTATCTCTTCTTACTGCTGTCCTCGTTCTTCCTCCTCTGATCAGCCTATATCCTGGGTGACTAATGTTGTATCCTTCTCTCTCCACATACGGTTCTTGCATCATTACAACATCAGCCCCCCAAACAATTCCTGTTTCCAACACCATTATAGTCGCCTCATACCCCCTTCCACAATTATGCATTACGCATTTCACCATGTCTTCATGGGGGTTTCTTGGGTCCCTGCGTTAGAAGATTCTCCTTCCGTCTCTTGTGTCGCAACAACTTGGACTTCTGGCTCCTTTTCGATTTGCTCATCATCCTGAGCCTTCTTTTCCGCATCTGCAGTTGATGGTTCCCCATCCTCTGTGTGATTCGGCTTCTTCTGTTGATCAGTTGTCACATTTCGATGTTCCCCCTCTCTCTCCTTCCAGGTTCGTCGTTCCTCTCTCGCTACTTTTATGGCCTCCTGTTTCTTAACACAACAGTTGGCCTTCGCAATATGATTTCCCTTGCAGTTGACGCACTTGTCGACATTATGGGTGCAGTTCTGTCCTGCATTAGCTTTGCAACCCACCACGTTGCACTTATGATCCTTTGTTAGATGTCTCCCCACGCACAACATGCACGCCAGCATCTTCAGAGATCCACATTTCGCTTCAACATGTCCCCATCTGCTGCATACCCCACAAAAGGAGTCTGGTCCGGCATTCACGAACTTCTCCACATCATACTTCACTCCTGCCGCTCTCAAACCTCCCTTCAAAACTTTTTCGGCCATTTTACTTCCCTTGACCGCAAACACAACCGAAGATGCTTTCTTTCCTTCCGCCTTCTTTTTCTGCACATCTTTCGGTCCTCCAATCCAGGTGATAGCGAGGGGCAACACCACCCCCTCATTCTCAGCCTGCAATTCTTGCCTCAATTTCTCAAGTCCTCCTCCTGTCTTCTTTCCCAAATACCTGTCGAAATTGATGCCGTGCATTTTTACTCTCTCCCAGATTTCAGATATCTCGATGTCCACAATTCCTGCATCCACCTTCCTTGCTGTCCTTATCACTATTTCCCTATACCGAATCAACATTTCGGCCGTTGTTCCAGGAGTCTTGATCGTCGCCAAGCATCCTCGGGTGTTCTTCGTAACTCCCTGGATGCGAACAAAATGTGGGACCTTTGCCTCAAAAAGTGCCCTATTCACTTCCGACGAAATGTCCAAATCCCTCTTCTGAGAAAGGGGGAGACCGTTATCCCTCTTGAAGGTAACTCTCCTCTTCTCCATCGAATTTTGTCCTGGGGGGACCGGCTTCATCTCCTCTTTCTTCTGCTGTCGTTTTACTTCGACAAAACCATCCCCCTTCTTCTTCTGCTGCTGTCCCAATTGTTGTTGTTGTTGTTGTCGCTGTTCGGGTTGCTTCTTTGATGGTGGTGGCGTGGCCGCCCTCTGCGCCCATGTCTCCTTCTTCTTCTCTTCCGGCTTCTTTGCCTGTTGTTGTTGTACAGGTTTCTTAACCTCCGGCTTCTTTTTCTCTCCTGCCTTTGGTCCCTTTGGTGTCTCTTTCACCTCCGGTTTTTTCACCTCCTTCTTCTTTTGTTCCGGTACTGCAGGCGCAATAACCGGTCTTTTCGCAATCGTGACCTGTCCGCTCGGGGCGAACCTTGGAAACTCCTGCCTTTTCTCTCCCGGCTGAATAACTGGTGCATGCCTCGACGCCTCCAGTTCCTGCTCATCCACCTGCATTCTTTCGATTACCCTCGCTACTCTCTCATTTTCTTCCACCGAAAAAGTTGCCCCGGGTTCAAATTCAATATCACTCATCTCCTCCTCCTCAGGGGTGGCTTCTACCTGTTTCCCCCTTCGGATTTCCTCTTTTTTAACATTTTCCTCAGCTGCATCCTCAAACCTCTTCACCACCCTATCTGTCAGCTGATCAATCATTTTTCCCATGCAATCTTTCATCGCATTTTCAATCGTCTTAGCCATATTCACCGGTGTGATCTTAGCCAATTTTTTCTCAATCTTACTCAACCTCTCATCGAGTTTTTCTGCCCTTTCTAATGCACATTCCCTTTCCAATTCCACCTCTGTTTGCACATTCTGAGCTATCTTTCTTACCGACATAACTCCCGCGTCGGTATGATTTTGTCTCACTGTGATATGTTGGCTCTGTTGTTGGCACCAAGCATCGTAGTTCGCATCATTTCTTTCCTGTCCAACCATAAAATCCCTCAGTCCATTAGTGTTCCGAAGATACTCACCAATAAACTCTCCTAAATCTGCCGGTTTGTTTTCATTGGCCAGCAACACTGCCGGCTTGGCCCAATCAGCCTCAAGCTTCCTCCTGCTCGGCGTTTGCGGCATATTCTGGATTGGTCGTTTGGGCGTTACCGGCCTCTTAACTCCCTTCCCCTTATTGCGCTTTTTTCCCTTCTTTGTTGGTGTCATGTAGGGCGACTCGTCCCTCCACTCCACCTCTGTCATCATATCATCCTCGTTGTCACTACTATCACTAACTTCGAATTTTCTCAGAATGGGTGTGAAGGCCCTCAGGGTATTCTCCATTCCCTCCTCTTTTTCGGCATGTTGGCTGGCATTTTCCTCCGACTGAATATACCTCCGCGCAATAATTCCGGCACTCGCCCTAGGAGTCGAAAAAGGATCCTGGGGGAGAGCACTCGGAGGTGGGCCCAAAAGGCTTCCCTCATACATCGTAGACGGCTGGGGGGACAGATCCCTCTCAGCTGGTGTTTGCTTTTGGAAGGAAATTTCGCTTCCCCCGTAATCTGCAGTGGGTGGTGGTGACAATGAGGAATTGTCACTCAAAATCGTATGAACGGCGTGCGAACGCCTATGTTACGGGGGTGCTTAATCCCAATAAACAATACAATAAATTATTGAATTAAGTACAGCCGCCTATCTAAGAAAACTCTTTCTCTCCTCGTCTTATCCTAAGACTCAACCTCTTGCAACTGACCAGCAAGAGCGACCAATCTGTAACGGTACCAAAGACCGTCTCCTCGATAGATATAAACGGCGTTGTTTCGCCGCACCACTAATCCTCGGAAAACTCCTCGAATGGTAATAAGCCGGAGTGAAGATATCTCAGCACCAGGTAATCGATATTCTCGAGTTCGCAGAATCGAAACACCACTCGATAGGTGTGGGTTAAACGTTGCTCTTCCAAACTGAAGAGAAGGTTGCCGAACGATTCGACAACTTGTTGCAGTGCGTACTCGGATTGTGTGTATCTGTGTCCAGGCATAAAATGCATAGTCACGAGTAGATAATAATTCTTGGGAGGAAATTTTTAATAGAGTAATAGATAGAATTCTTAATAATATTTTAAGGTCTTCTTCGGTGTTCTGAATGTTTGACTTGTTGGTTGATGCACTTCAATCCTCCGAACATCGCCCTCTCTTATATAGTAGTCTTCGTGGGTTTCTTTAACCCGTACTTCGACTCTATTGCTACAAGTATCCTGATAGCATTATCGCGGTCGCGTCTTACATTGCGCCCGGTGATAAGTGCCACGCTTCCCTATTGGTTATCGTGTTCATGCAACGTGGTTTCAAAGCATTACGCTCCTGATAAGAATCAGGCCATCCGTCGCATGATATCATGTCATACGTTGTGCTGGTTTATCTTTCGATCGATGACATCTTACTACCCGTTTGTGACAGTAGTTGGTGCATCTGCCAACAAATTAGTTGGCAGTGCTTATCGCAATAAATGCCTCACCCTCTCAGGCTATTTGGCTTGCGTCATAGATTTAATCGGCGACCAACCGATACTATGCCAACGTAGATCTTGACGCGTAAGCTCATATCGAATACGAGTGTTACGTTGCAATGCATTCTAACTCAATCTAATGAGCAGGGTTGCTTCAGGCCTCATATCATAAGCCAACGTCATTAATCCCTCAGTTACGTCATGCTTAGGTCGAGACTGTTCTCTTTGACCGGAGAGTACCACGATTATTCTTATCGCCTGCGGCAATAAGTCGTGGGTCCCACTTCCTCACATATTGACTATCAACTGCTGCGTTTGTGTGTCGGAGTAATCTCCAGTCCAATCAAACAATCCCGCTAGTGACTGGAACATGAACGTGGCTGAAAACAATGCGCTCGGCAGGAGTTACCTCCTTTCGATCTGGCACCATTGTTGCATCATCAAATAAGAATTACCGTAGTATGTATTCTTTCAATTAATCTGCTAAGCAACAGTTCTTGCTTATTCAATCGACGCGCGATTCTTATGATCCCCGCTAAAGGACATAAGACTGATCTCATGCGTGCCATGAATAGGTGTTGTGCATGTCACGTGACTATACCAAGAGTAACTCCGCGACATGTATTCATTTAGCCTCTGCAAGTATCATTATCGCTGTTAGAGGAAAACCCCTAACAGCCTATTCCCGTATTCATCAATAACCTCAGCTGTTCCCCAAATCGGCTCGATCACCTGGCTCAGATGTCCCTCTGCCCTCACTCCGGCATTATGAATCCTTATTCCTTGATTGAACTGTTCTCTGGTCAACGTAACAGCCGCCTGCTGTACTCCCAGATAATCACCCAACTCCTCCCGAGCAATCTCAGAAGTTGTAGCTGTCCTGTCAGGGTCCATGGGTAGCGGTCCCTGTTGTTTCTCTAGCAAGTCTCCAATATGGCTGCTCTCGCTGGTAACAACGGAAGCCTCCCTGGCCTTCCTTGCTCTCAAATTCTCTTTTGCTCTTGCCAAGGACTCCTTGAGCGAGGTTGCTGACTGTTTTGCTCCGAAGAGACTCATTTTGGCTCCTAGGTAACTGGATTCAAAGAAAACAGCTGAAAACCGAAGCGAAAGTTTTCTGACGATAATAGGTTTGATTGGACGATAAGGGTCTTGGCAAAACTAAAAGGTGGTGTGGTGTGTTGTCGGAGGTGTGTTGAGCACGAAGGGCAAGTTTAAGAGCTCCTGCTCATCGTCGATAATTGGATTGTCCTTCGAGTTTGATGAAGCTGTCGGCCTTAGATGAGAACATGATCGTCTTATCGGACATCATAGCGGTAGTAGGTTATTCGTCGAGGGGATATTCGTATAATAACGTTTGTTTAGTTGTAGGCACCCGGGCTCATAACCTATTCAAAAGCGTACGCCATGAGGAAGAGTGCCGGATTCAGACCCGTGGCCAATGCATGAAGCCGAGTAGAAAATGCACGCCCCCAAGATTATTGCAAAGGTCTCGACCTTTCTTAATGTATCATCCAGTGCGAAAAGGATTTCTGCCTGAAGTTCCACCTCTTCCTCGAGAAATCTTAGAATTGCCTTTTATTTAAATTCGGCCCTTTGATGATGAACCGGTAACAGTGCATGCATAGCCGTCGCGAATTAGACCCTCATACCTCTAGTCTATGTGGACTCAACGTCTCCTCTACCCACTCATACTTCTCATCAATCCAGTCATAGTTATCCTCCAGTTATATCGGGTCGCATTAGATGTTATGGCTGCTGGCGAGAGGAAGAAGGACGTTGCTGTGTTGAGACTCATGTGAGGTTTGTTGTTTAATCATACTATATTCACTCCACCTAGAGTATGACAGTATCCATTGTCCCCTCCCTCTCTGGATAGCCCGAATAGGTGGGGAGATTCCCTTTCTCTACCCTTCTTCCCCTTGTGTGAGGCTTTCCGTCGTTGTAAGTGACTTCGGCATGAGTTGAAATACCAACCACGACCAATATTTCGAGGTTAAAGAGAAAGAATGTTGGGTGGAAGGGAATGTTGTAGCCATTTGTAGTTCCGTAATCTCTCCATTCTCCATACGGGCCGTTTCGAGCTGAACGGAATCTCCGGCACAATGGAGAATGTCCCCACATTGCCACCACGCTCTACGAGTATTCCAGTTATCCTTCTCAAAGGACGATCCAGTACTGTATTGTTGAGACGGCAACTACTCTTTAAGATTGTTCCATCCTTCTCGAACGAGCGATCGGCGTCATACTTACTGGTATTTGTTGAGGTTCATTTTCGGAGAATCAACAAATAAGGGAGTTGACATTCCTTCAAGGTCCTCCAACAGTCGGCGTTGTAAAAGCTCGAGGTTTTCGAATGGTTCCCAACATCTTGAAGGCTGACGGTGCGTGTACGATCTGCTGGGAAATTGCCGATTGCTATCGTGGAAGGTAGCCAAGATATGGTTGTATGTCTGTTCGTGCTTCTCCTTTGAGCAACCCTAGAATCCAAAGAGTCTCGGCGGTCATGATGCTTAAAAATAATGTGCTGCTTTAGAATTTTTGTTGTTTACGACCTCTAGTATCTCATTCGGCCCCTGCCATCCACAAATACCATTTCAGCACCCATAGATACAGGCTGTAATGCAAGATAGTCGCGAGCCACAAGAACGAGCATAGAGTATATCGGATTATTCTCGTTAGCTCCCCAGAAATCATGAACATCATCTTTTGTCTGGAATAGTCCAACGACGTACTTTTCCGTATCCAATGTTGCAGTACTTTCCGAAGGAGGAGAGTGGACATATTCACGTACTTGAGCAATGGCTACCTGTCGAGTTCCAGCTGCTGCTTAACACGTACAGCATCGTCATCGACGATCTAGCTCGGTGTGTTTCATATCGGGGGATTCCGGTTGCAAACTGGAGGTAGTCCGGATTGGAATTGAAGTTGGATCCACGGCATGAAAGTTCCACGGGTGGCCACAGTTACAGATACACTCCTCATCCGGGCCTAAGGGTTGCCAGAAGGACTGGCAACCACGACACTCATTGTGCTTGCATTCTCCTTGCTGAATGCACTTGGTAGTACTTGCTGTTTGCAGCGCTCGAAGATGATCACTCTCGGAGTTCTCCAGGCCGTGGTAAGTAGGTTTCATCAGTGTCCCGTTCAAGTTCGACCAAGATACTCAGGCAGAGGAGGTCCCTACGACGTAGTTTTGTGCAAATTTGGTATCACCGAGCCGTTGTCGAAAGTAATATTGACTTGCCTCTATTCCCATCGAAATACTCGCGGTGTAGTGAGGACATGTTGCTTTAACAGTGCAATGTTTGTGGCGGGTTGATTGGACTATTTGGATGATGCACCCTTATGCGTCTCGGGTAGGCCGTACTGGTACAATTGTTAGACGATCAGTGTAGAATCAGAACCGCTGTTGTGCGGATCGATACCGCAGCCGCAAGCCCGCCAGTACCGGAATATTGACAGTACGGTTGCCTCCGTATCGTTGCGCCAGTCCGCTCCCCGTTACAGTAATCATTAATCATTTTTTAATATGTGATCCCGTAGTCACATCCAGTCCACAGTTCCTTGGTAGACGAAAGCTTGTTTGATACCACGAGATGGACAAAGGTACGGCGGAAGGCTGTGTGAGCCCTGTGTTGTAGCGGGCGTCCTGGAATCTCATAGCCAAGCAGCAAAGCGGATCTTATTATTGACTTGAAGATCGTCAAATTCAGCGGTTCGGAGATCCAATTGTACATGTCCAGTACATTGTAGTTTCGCAGCACTACTGTGTAGCTGTCACAAGGCAAATTATGTATGTGAATCGACGGTTTCTCTCATACTATGTTCATTGGATCAATATTGCGTGATTATCGATAGTGGAGTAAAACTAACCTAAGGTTGAAGTGAGGGTTGGTGTTTGAATCCAGCCAGAGCGGAGTTGAAATGTTCTTTTATCGGTCCCTGACCGGTTAACATCGAAGAAACATTGCACGGGAATGAAACCTGCAGTGGCAGCGCATTAAGGCTCTTCTATCGGCATCAACTCTTCCAGCCAGCAGTCCTTCCTCTCAATAGCTCTCCTGGCGGTAAATGTGCACCTGTATGCCTCCAGAGAACCTAACACTTGTCAAGTTGTCAACCTGACTGAAGAGCGCACCCCCGGGCGGGCAGCGGACCGGGGCGAGGCGGTCTTGGTTGGAAAATCTCTGCGTCTGGTTCTTCGCCGCATCATATGAGTAGCTGGCATCGGGTCTGGAAGACCAGGACTTTAGCATGTCGAATTGGATAGAGATATAAGAACAAAAGATTGGAACCTACGAAAAGCTTCAACCGGAAATGGAAAGCAAGTTTGTCATCCCCTCCCCCCTTCATCCACCCATCATTCCATGGGAAGTGCACCGGCACCATCACCACAAGCCCAAAAACTCTAAGAGTAAGTCAATCTAATTCGTCAGCTTCATGAATTCAAGAAATGCAGCTGTGTCTTCTTACCAGAGCTCAGCGGGTGCTATTGCAAAGACGTCTCCGGCCGATGATGAAAGAGGTGGACGGAAGGAGTTGGGAAGCGGGAGGGAATTGTTCAGATAGTACCCCTTATCAGAAAATGTCAAATTTGATTCCCCCCTTCGAGAAGGCATATCCGCAATTTGTTGGCACGTTTAATGACTACCACATCTCAATTGACATGTGCAATTCTGATCTTACTTAGATTCCCTTGCTGGAGATATCGAAATGGCCTGCTCTACTGCAAACCCCCTCCGCTACCCCACTTTGAACGATCAACGGATTTGCTACCGGGGTTCGATGTTACATTCTAATCCAATAATAAAAATATAATATTATATATTAAATACTTAAGTAGGTATACATGGAATTTTAAAGCCTGGAATGATTCCGATTTGTACATATTTAGCCTTTTAGAAACTCACACATATCACCGGTTAATACCGGCAGGCTATGACAACGAGGGGATGACGGATAAAGAACTTGGAGGGGATGTGAAGGCGGAACAGCCTGAGTTTTAGTCATAGTTGGAAGTGAGCAACCTTGAATGACAATGTGTATGATCAAGACGTCTCATGGCAATTGGACAATTTATACTATTAACTGACTGAATGATATCTACAGACGACTTTTTGGCAGACTCGATTGATCTACCATACATCTTCAACACCATGCATCCCCACTCCGTTCTAAGTTTGACATCTGCCAGGCCGGCACATCTCATGTAACGTGTAACAACCCCGCGCGCCCATTCTCGGCAGGCAAATGCATATCCGCTTCAACTCCGCTCAATTACTGCAGACATCAGAATCCTTTGGTACCGTTTGAAAAGTGGTTTTCAGGACCAGTTTTCAAGCGCGTTAATTAGCTATATGCAGTCAGCACCAATCGAAGCACTTGAAAACTGAACTGAAAAATCACTTTTCAAGCGGCGCTAGAGGACTATATTGCAATATAAAAGGAAGAGAGAAGGCAGGGAACGGATGTGCCAGGTACAAGATTGTGAATTGGTCCGCATGTTTGCCCCCGGATTTTTTCTGCCATAAATATGACAAGTACAATACGATGTTGCAATTGACAACGTCGCACAAATGCTGTAACTTATACGGATCGGGGGCAAATTACTAGTTCCAGCTGGGTAAGTACTAGAGTTAGCATATACAATTGCTCTCCTTGGCCTTAAGCTTCTTGTCGCTCATGGCTAGATTTCAGGCGCACAACTGTTTTTGCAGCGAGTTATAATAAGCTGTGCTTGTAAAACCAGCTACTTCTTTCGCCTTTGTTTTGATCGACAGCAGCTCAGTTGACAATTTAAAGCTACCGACTAAGCTAACTCTAAATGGTTACTTCAGATGACGTCAATTTAGACCCTATCATACCATCCCACCAATCCTCGCACCACCACGCGACATCCGTCAAGCTTCATCACTGAACGGCATCGACGATGAAGAGGGGTAACATAGCTCTACTGCAGCGATAACTTCTACTTCTATCGTAGCGGTAGTGACTTCAAGAAATACGTATAAACACGGAAGGCGATGTAGGAAGCTAGAAGAAGCGAATTGAGGGTTCTAGGGCTGAGAAGCACGGTAAAGATTTCAGATTCCCATAATCAAAACGAGTTGTATTAATTTGCCTGTAGCAGTTGCTCTCGACCAACCCTTCCGTCAATCTGTTCGTCCTTAACCTTGGTGCTGAACGATCGCGTTTCTCGGGAGGTGGATATGGGCTCTCGAAGAACGGAGTTTCAAGATCAACATCAAGCATACCGTACTATTGCAACTACTCTGATTCGAGTAGGTTTGATTCTAGCATCGTATGGGCGGTTAGACGTCGATGTTGGGAGCTGTTATTGCGATCTCGGAAGGCGAGTTGCTTAGACTCCTCACTCGAAATTCTTCGGGATTCCTTGCATACCTCCGAGAATATTTGTGGAGGCGGTTTCCAAAGCCTTGTGTACGGGTGCTGCTTACGTCGAGGTCTGTAACGCCGCTGAATTAGTAAATGCCTAAGTCACTCTTAAGCTTCAGGAGTATATAGCGTGGGTCCAAGCTGAAACACATCATATTATGGACACTAAACGGCTATTGACCTAACCTCTTTCTGTTTGTTTTGTGACCGCCTATCGCCGAAGCAGTTGACAGAGGAACATAGAAGATATCTATGAGAGTAGGAATGATGGTAAGTTCCTGTCCATCTCTTGATCGTCGTTTGGCAATGTTCTATCAAAGGTATCCTTAAGTCTTAATCATGACCTTGTGTATTAGCTGACAGAGCCACATAGTGCTATCCGGATTTCTTCCACCATGAACCGAATATTCCTATTTACGCATATGAACATACACAAGTCCCGACGACAATCGGATAATTGAGGGAGTAGATGTCACTAATCACATACCCGTAAAGCATCTAGCAGTGCATCGATTAAACACTGTCGGATTGATTCCTTAATTCGCCTTGACTGCTGCAAAGGTATTCAGCTTGGAGGGCTCTCCAGGTTGTACCTGGTCTCATCGTTCCGGGAACGCAGGAGAAAAGTTCCAACTGCCAACTGCCGCCGTAAACAGCATATTGAGGGCTATATGCTTCTCGACCCCGTCCGCGAGATCAAGGAGAGGCGTCCACACGGTGGAAGGGTGTCGAAAATTTCTAACAAAGATGTGGAAAAACGACCTGACTTGGGTGAATTTTGATGCTTTGGTTGAGACAACAACGGAATGAAAAAAAAAGCTTGGGCGTTAGTCTATGGATACTCCACCGGACTTCACCCGAGGGTGATCCACGATGTGGGGAGAAGGGCTCGGGTTTAAGCTTGCGGTCCGTTTTAGCTTTACTGGGAGTCTTTTCACTAACAGTAACTGCAGCAGATTCGTCGGTCCGTAGTTACCGACCGATCCTCGATACCAATAGAGCTCGGATTCACCCACCAATATTGTCGATAGGAGTAAATCCGATGCCTAGACCCGCGGTGGACAAATGCGTCATCGCTGTCTATGACTTCAACCTACCTCTATTTGCCGACTTATCAAGGGAACTGCTTGGCTGGCACAGAACGACGCGATGTTCTCTGTGGATACTCTTGTTGAGAGTGGGAGAGTGGGTATAGGAAGCGATGCATTACTGTCTGCAGGAGGTGTTGAGATCGAGATCTGTGTCATACACCAATCACTCCTCGCATGGTACTGCGATATGATGTCAATGGTGCAGCAAAAATAGCGAGGCCCAATTACTAACGCTTTTCACTTGGACGGGAGATTTGATGGCTGCGATTGGCCACCTAGATGCTAGTGACATCAACAATGTCAACTTCTTCGGGTTCGCTGCCCCATTCAAGTACTACAGACACAACTCGCCGACACCAATGCAAGACTTCGCTTGCGTCTCCCACAGTCCAGGAGATCGAGCAGTTTCCAGAAAGAGCGCAAAGGAGCACCGGTATCCACTAGAAGAACGGCGGTCTAGACTACGGTCTAGCCAGCCATGAGCCATGTCTGAAGCCTGAGCGGGGAAATATTCCCCGGCAAGATAATTATCGTCCAAAGCTGATCATTATCACTTCAATTCACCGTCTTCACCACCGCTATGAACGATCGTTTCCTGGCGAGAATTCCCTCCCAACCAGAAGGGCTGTGAATGAAGAATTAATTAATGGCTGAGATGGGGGTAGTTGGGAGTCCGGAATGTTAGCTTCCATTCACCTGGTGTCTTTGAGCAGAACAGGAATTCCGACATCTTTTGAGTTGAACCTCTACCAAATGGGCATACATAACAGGCGGACATCAGTAGCTATGACCGGGCAATGCCGTGTGAACGTGTACGGGGATATACCACAGATCATCGCCGTTCACTGACGCAGAGGTCCTAAAAGAAGACATCCAGATAACATGTCCATTGTCCAGCAATGGATCTAGACTTTATCAAGCCCTCTTCTCCACTCGTAAGAGTGGACAATCTTCGTTATGCGTGACAGCAAAGCACAGTCCGTCCTGCATGATACTTCATCTTCGCCTCTGGCCTGCCGCGAGTCCGCAACCAACCAATTCCGAATCTCGGAACGTAACCATACATATCAATCGAGACTGAAGTTATATCCTCTAAAGAACGACACAAGTCATACCATGCGGTACAATACCGTATAATCTTGTCCAACTCGTTACGTGCAGATTGCATGCTCCGTTGCCAACAACTTTCATCCGCCTTGACGCTTGAACCCAGATCGCAATCCGGCAGAGCTTGCAACCAGACGAATAGAGAAAACGGATTAGGTCTCCCAATGCAATCTGCACGTACTACAAAAGTAACGAGTTGGTCCAGATTATATGGTATACTTTGACGTGCGCCATCGCGGCAATCTATCTCGGACGGATAGTGTGACGGATAGGGCCGGATAGCTCAGAGGCATGTCGGCTGGTTTATTGGTTGATTTGTTGATTGACGCCGTTTCCGTGGGGAGATTACATGCGTAGACCCCACCCTCCCTGTCATTCATACATTTCTTCTACTGAAGTTATTGCTAACGATTCTAGCAATCTACCCCTATCGGATGGCACCGTTAAACCTAGGTTACTCGGATCTGTATGTACATTGGGACCCCAAAAGCAGACACATTCCGAAGGTTATGCCACATACTATCCGTCCTATCCTTCTATTTGCGTATTAACTAACGCTCCACTTGAAACGGCTTCGATCCCTCCAATCCCTATCCCTCGATTGACTAGATTACCAACTTTCGGTCATTTCACCTACAGTGCATCAGCGATCCTGTCACGGGCCGGATGGAGATGATGTATATCCTGGATACCTCAGGGTTTACGGTGTTTGCCCATCCTTCAGGTCTCGATCCTACTGGGTTTGCTCTTAGCTCTCATTGTTCCGTTGTGCTGTGGCAAGGTAAATTGAATCCTATCTACTCTCTAGTATGAGGAAGTGCTGCCAACGAATTGGTGGGCGTAACCGTAACAGGTGGATAGCCCCTAGGGAACCGGCGAATTGATCATTGTGGACTGCAAGAAACTGCGATACAACACACACATTTACAACTGGATGCACACCATATTCTAGCACCCAAAAGCCGACATAATTCAGCCCATCATCGCTGCGAATGTCGACTATTGGTTATTCCGCCATTTCCGCCTTCCCGCGTTGAGGCTTCACGGAGAGGGGTGAAGAGGAGTACGGACGAATTGCAGTTACAGGGGTACAGCAAGGAATACCATGTGGCCCGGTCACTAGGTAAGTTTTACCATCATAGTGCAGTGTGTCTTTCGCTACACACATCAATACAAGCACGGCTTTTACACATCGTAACATGCGAGCTGAACGTTGAAACGAAAAGTATATAGTATTGGTTTCGGTGCTTTCTTTGTTCTGACTCGAATATGCATGATCGCAGACTCTTGTCCTCTCCCCGTCTTCTGTGCTGGATTGTTACAGCTCTACCTGTTTACCCTACACATGTTTCAGACTTCCGTTGTTTACCGGTATCTTCCGCCGAAACATACATTCTCACCTGCTCACTCGGGCAGTTTCAGGGATGACAGTCAACGATTTCTCGAAACGTATGATCTCCAAGGACCGTAGTCAGGACCCGGTGCATTTATGGCATAAATCTCCGTAGAGAAATGTGACATCGGTCTGTGAGAGCCGACGTTTAGGGCATGCCGTACAATCCTCCGGTGTTATTTTACCCTCTCTCGGCAATCGATGCAAAACTTCTCATCACGACTGATGAAAAGACGCAGCGCAGGGCACGAGGATGCAAACTTAGTTTATGATATCCCTCCCATAGACTAGAGCGGAGTTTCGTAACGTTAGTACATACAACAGACCAAACAGGCTGTTAGCCTAAACTTGCTAAGCAACCTTCCCCGCATACACACCAGTGATTGATTACCTTTGGTATGGATGGACCCTGTGGGCGACCTATATTAGAGTTTGTCGCCAGCCTATCCTGATCTCGCTAGCCACCTGCTCTGGTGTTCGTTTCTGCTCGCTGGTTTAGGAACGCATAGCCTGTCCTATCAGGGTTGCGCAACGGCCGCGACTTATTTCCGCAAGTATAAACGGAGTACTTAGTAATCCTCGCCACAGAGTAGCACTATAACCCCACGCCCCCATACCTAGAGTACATCACTCTACTCCACGTTACCCAGATCCCACCACATGTCTTTGATTTGATTTGATGGCAGCTCTGGCGGACCCGGATTTGAAGACCTGCTCTACGCGAAAGCATACGTCAAATGATGGATGGAGGAGAAAAAAGGAATTTTCAGATGCAGAATATAGATGGAGCATGCTAGCAACGGCAGTTTATTGGAGAGAGTTGTATTTAGATGCAGGGACCCGGAGCGAAAGAGCGAGCGACGTGACCACTGACTAACTTTTGGGTGATAACCCGTGAGACCTCATAATTTGTCTACCTAGCTAGGTCCAGACTACAAACTTTCTTGGTTCTGAGGATAGCACAGCAAAAGCGGTGAACTATTCGGAGGCGAGCTTCTTGATTTTAGAAGGCGACGGCAAAACAAGATGAACGCGCCATGCTGACGGTGACGGGCAGAGTGTCTGTTTCCGGGCTCGGCGGCGATCAAAATTTCCCATTGTTCCGGTCCAATTGAAGGCGTGGTTGCGCAAGGCTGAATGAAGCACAACACACATACGTAACATCTCCGATCAACAGTTGCGATCAAGCTTTTTCTGATCAAATAAGGTGAACCAAGGACCCCCCTCACGCGTAAAAGTAAGCACTTGTAACGCCCAACTATTAGTTTATCTGCGGCACGCCAAGACGCCCAATGGAGCAGGCGAATTTGCGGCCTTGACGGGGAGTTTGCTAGAGCAACTTGCGGGATATCTACAGTCACAAAGGCCGACGAAACGGATACGCGTAACTGAGGTCCCTTTCTCATTTCATAGGTTCGCGACATAAAGTACAAAACCAAACGGGCTTCCTCCCGCGAACAGACCCAATCACGCGACATCACTCAAGCGTTTGGCCTGATGCGTGGTTTTTTTGCCACACGCGATCACAGTCCGTCACTCTAGTGTTTTGTTTGGCAATCGATAACCATATATGCGCGTGGCGATTACGGATCTGACTGTGGCCCTTTTCTCTAGATGTCAGTGTGCGCGCAGATTCGTTCGTTTAGGTATTTCGGTCGTGGTGGTGTGTTCCGAAATATGCAAGCTACCACGTCCGACTTGCATTTCGGGTCCATAGCTCGGCTGTATTTAGATAGGCATCAGATCTCAATGCACCCGCCCATTCCAGATTCTCCAGACGGTCGGGTTTATCTGGGGGCGACGCTGGGGAGGTAAGCAAAAATAAACGGATGTGATATGTGCGGACACACGTTCGGAGATCAGACTCAATGCGTGTGGGTAGGAAACAAATTTTTCTGTGCCCAGAAGAGCTTAGCCACCATGCATGACGAGATGGGCTTGTTTCGTTTGGCCTGATTGGTATGTCCATGCGCGAACGCCACAAACGCAGTCCTCTACCGTGTGGCAGGAAATTTTTTCTGTCTGTGGCTGAGCGCAGGCATCATGCCACATTACCACCACATGCAGGGGGTTGCTGCTGCGGATGATCTGTTGGGGTTGTGGTTGTGTGTGTGTACGACTTCCCGCGTGTGATTACTGCCGCTGCAGCTGAATGCTGCCATCGTCAACGACGTCACAGTGCAGCTGCAGCTCCAACATGGCTGCATCTACTGCAGCATAGACAATCGTCATCGATTTTCCCGGTTCATTGTCGGCACCACCCCCCTCCCCCAGTCAGTGTCGCCGTTAAAACCACCGCTGCCCCCCTCCGAACGGAGCGGTGAGAGACAATAATTCCTGTATCCTGTATTTTAGCACATTATACTTATCTTTATTCCAAGCATTTCTCCGTCCGAGCTTCTTTTTGTTTCTCTCTCCCGGTTTTTAAAGCATTAGACAGTCAGCAGCCCCTAGCCCGTGTATTTGTAGCTAGAAAAGTACCATACAGCCGATTCAAGAAGCCAACCTCACGCCGTCCGACGTTTTGAGCAGTTACCCCGTCCCCACTACCCCGACGTCACCATCCACTATATACCAACCCATCCATCAATAGGACTTACCGAATAGAATACTTATTGTCCCATCCGTTCGCCGGCGAATTTTATACACCACCACCTGCATCGGCATCAGCAACAGCGTCACCCGCAACCTATACTCAATAGACCAACTCCTCTACCAATTCTTCCCTGCCGTCACCAGGACAGGACAGCTATCCAACTCAGTAATAACCCACAACCAGCATGAACAACTACGGTCACAACGATCACTGGGAAGGTTCCTACCTGAACAACCCTCTTACACTGCCGCTGGAAGAATTCTATGGCGCAATACCCCCATGCCAGTGGGATGAGATGCTCGAGTATGAGCTTGCATACGCGCAGGATATTTTATTACCAGCTCCACAACCGCAGCCAGAGCTAGTCCCTTCCCCGCCGCAGTTCTACCCACAATTACCACCCGATTTCAACAATAGCATGCCGCCCCACCACCCCCACCATCACCATTCGCACCCCATAGATGTTCCCACAACCGCCTCACCACCGCAAACCGACTACCGGAATAGTATTAGCAGTAGCTCCAGCAGCAGGGACACACCGGCAAGCTACGGCAGCACGGAGCTCACGCAGGAACCCACACGGAGCAACAGCGTCGAGTCTTCGGGCAGCGGCGGGTCCAACTGGAGCATGGAGGCGCAGGCAAACGTGGCGCGGAAAAGCTCGTCCAGTCCAAGATCTCGAAAGAATTCAACGGCGAAGGAGCTGTCGCTACATCCCATTCGGCGGCACAGACGGCGGTTTTCGGAGGACAAAAAGAAGGAGACGCACCTCACGCGGCTTTCGGGGGCGTGTCTGCGGTGCTGGAGGAACCGGAAGAGGGTATGAAGCTATTTCCCCGTATGATGGGTGATACTAACACTGCGCAGTGTATTAAAGCCGACAAAGGCTGCTGTAAATACTGCAACACGCTCCTCGACCCAACTCCCAATACCCCATTCTTCCGTTCCCGAATAAGCTCCTCTGAGCTCTTCCGCAAGGGCCCCACCGAGACCTTCCGCTTTACACAACGGCGGTGGCTACAAATACCACTGAACGATACTAAAGTTTGGCGCTCACCGCAGCGACGGATCTCGGTAACGCAAGGGATGGAACTGCAGCTCGAGCTCATAGTCAAGCAGTACGAGCCACTGCCACAAGATACGGATAAGTACACGTGGCTTGACCACCGGAGTGGGATGCCGGGTTCGTTGACGACATCGCGGCACGCGATAGCGGACATTGGTGGGGCGCAGGGCGCGCTCAATAGATACGTCGAGGACCACATGCTAGTGTACATCAGCAAGAAGATTGGGAGGGAGGAATTGATTCCATGGAGTACATTCCAGATGGCGGTCAAGCTGAGCCAGACTGAGGGGGTAAGTACCTATATCAAACCAGCAACCGCCTGCTATCGGCATAACTAATGGAACTACAGTCCCCTCTTCTCCGCAACGCCCTCCGTCTATGGACTGCAAGCAGGATAATCGAAGACCCCTGGGAGATTGTAGGGCAAGAAACATTGGGGATGGCACCATGCACCGATCCCGGAAGTCCCTACTACGGAAAAGTCCCTGTGACTCCCGTAATGGACTTCCAAATCGACAACATCACTGTGCACAAGATTCTCCTCCCTTTGCGAAAAGAAGTACTACAGGACCTGCAAAAAAAGGTCCTCGAAAACAAACGCAAAGACTTCCTGGAAATCTTCCTGACAATGTACATACTCCTCCACAACATCGAGCTAACCATCGCACACGACCGATGGTTTGCTCAACGCTACAATCTCGAGGTCCGTCTCCCCCCCCAGTTTCATCCGATATCCCCCTTCCTAACTCTTACCAGACGCGTTTCTCAAACTACGACTTAATTGACAACGTTGTCTTCGGCGCAAACATAATGTTGACATACTTCCACCACGCAACGAAGGGATATGCGGCGTTTGCTTTGGACTGGAAGCGGAGTTCGCTCGAGAAACCGCGAGAAGACCATCAGGTCAGGTTTATGGATGCGGTTAGCACCGCGGCGAGACAGCAGGAGCACAGTCTGAGAATGCTTAAAGAAGCAGCGCAGTATGATTCGCCGATGTTTTGGTGCTCACAGCTGTTTTACGGGGATTGGAAACCGGTTGCACCGCCGTGTGCTGCTTGAGTGGGACTGAGTTTTGCTGGGCGGGGGAAGGGGGAAGTACGCGGAGGATTTTTGCGCACCATATTGTCAAGATATAATTGGCTGGAGATTAGAGCGAGTGGTGTTCGTCAGTTCCGTCAGTCATGTAATAATATTTGGGCCCATATTGCTTCCAGTTTAGAAAAGGAAGATCTTCGTTGCCTCTTTTTATTCTCCATGACTTGACTACTGTGAGACACTCACCGCGAAATGCCCCTGAGTCACCGCGAGAACCGTCTGACACCGCGCAAAGAAGGATGTTGAATGTATCTGCCTGCTCGCAAACTTCTGGCGTCATCGGTGAATATGGCAAGTGATTGGATGCGACGCGCTAATGCACCATCGGAAATCTATCTGCTCTGTGCAGGAGTCCAATTGCGTTCATAGGTGGCCTCATCCAATCCATGTAGGCCCAACCCATACCAGGTTAGTTTTGGTGGGGTATCCAATCCCATCCATCCGTCGGGTTCCGTCCACCAGCGGGGTGTAGGATTCTACTGAGCACTCTAATCCTTTTTTTTCCTCCGAGGAACATCTAGACATGGATATCTGTTTGGATGGATGGAGAGCCCCAATCCGTGAGGCGGGGTGTAGGATACTTCTTGGCCTTTTTTTTGCTCCGAGGAACAGCAGGAAAGCTAGAGCAGGCTGCTGCATGGATTTTACCTACTCTACTCTAGTTTATTGCAGCGTAGGAGGAAGGGATGCTCTGCCCGCTCAGGGAGGGGATTCTAGAAAAACATGAAAGATACGCTGTCTACTTAACCCTATTAATTAACTTGAAATTCGTTTTTTAGGGGAATATCATAGCGGGGAAGCAGTGCTCTACACGGGGAATATCATAACGGCTGGGCGGGGATAGGAGTAACCTTCTTTTTTTTCTCCGAGGAACACGAGAGGAAGCTATTTAAAGTTACATGGATATTTACTTTGATACTTTGTGATTTGGACTTTTTTTCTCAGGGGAACAACATCGCTGGAGGTAGCTGTTTTTTATTGGACTTCCCGGATTGGTACAAGAGAAGGGGAGCTAGAGTACTCTATATGGATATCCACTCTACTCTTAACAATTTATTATTTGGACTTTCTTCCTTAACGTGGAGATTGCGGGGTCAGGGCCAAAATTATTTCGCAACATTATATAATCTCGCATCAAAAAGTTGCACATTAGCGGAAGCCACGTTTGACAGATCCGGGCTAAACTTAATTATTTTTTTGTTCGGACTTGTTAATATCGCGATGGCCATCAGAGAGACATTGATCCATCTAATCCTATACTGACTTTTTCTTCTACCCGGGGAACAACATCTCGACGCCATGCGCTGGATATGATGAGAGATGGATCATCTAATTCTACTCTAAATTATTAAATTAATTTATTCTTCCTTCTAGAAACAACACCGCAACGCGTAGGAGGTGATGAATTTTGCTAAGGAATATCATAACAGCTACCAGAGAAAGGGGGGGAAGGCGTTGGACATCTAACCGCAGATCGGCCTTACTTGGCCCATTCGATTTATTGTTTGTGACGAGGTCCATCGCACGCAGTTCATTCCTCTCTTTGCGCACAGAGAGGAAGCCATCAGGTGACAGTATAGTGCAGTCATTTGTGCCTTTGAAGTCGATCATCATCATCATCTAATTCAGTCGCTCTTGCCTTGCTCTCGTGATGCTTTGCCAGACCGCCTATGATACGATGGCGATGACCGCGACAGGGCAGGCGTGCTGCAGCATGACGAATTCGAAGGGACGATCGGAGATCGATCATGAGGAACGCAGGGATTGGATGGGACGAAACGTTCCGGGGGCAGCGAACGAAAGTGCAACAATTGTTCGCAGGGGAAACAGAGACTGCGGTTATTGCAGCAGTTATTGTCGGCTCTTACAAGTGATGTCGTCGAAGGGGAGTGAGGTAGATGTGGCTTGGCGTCTTTCGCTCGTGCTCTAGACTACGAGATCCCTGCAACTTCTAAATTCAAGAAAAAGGATTGGGGATTGAGGATTGGATTAGCGCTATCCAGTGTCTAGTATGCTCTAGTTAAAGTATATTTTGCAGGGACTATCCGGGACCTGCAATTGTGCTACTCGCTGCCTGTGTATACTTATGGATTCGGATGACCGATGGGCCGAATGGGCCGATGACGATACAAGTGCTGCCCCGGTGATGTCATAGTGCACTTGGGTCCGCCTTGAACGATATTACAGTCAATTCTGCTTTATCCACTTTACTCTACGATTGTGGAGGGGGGGAGAGTACAATTTAAAAAAGGGGAACTGAATAAACACTGAATGGACGCGTCAATGGCTAGAAGAGAAAGTGCCAACGAAGCTTTTAAAATGTCTTTAGCTCAAGGCTGGATTTAGAGTTTGGCAAACGAATGGACTGAGAACCTCACTGGATAGAACGAAACGAAACGAAAGGGTCCTCCCTTCTAGAACAACCTTTTTTCCCCGTCTTTTTCCTAGAAGCACAAATTCAACAGAGGGTAGGGCAGACTACGGCCTTATGAAGGGGAGGGGAGGATGAACGTGTTCGACAGCGGTGTACGCCAGCAGCCAGGACTCTGAAGATGCTGACCACCATGAAGAAAGAATGGAATATCTTTTCTCCATCTTCTGCACTCCACGTTGTGTTTGAAATTGTGTCCCTGTCTGCGTGGCAGGAACATGTTGTTTGGCGGGTTTTTTTTACGCAGTCGTTTATTGTAATGGGGGGGGGGATCGGCCCTGCATGAAATGTGTGGCCGGTGCATGACCACAACATCACGGCTTAAGGGTCTGGTTCGTACAACCAATGCTATCTCTTTTGATCCGCAAAACAACGGCGAGAACGAGAGCAACGAGGACTGACGATGATGCTAGATGATACGGGTCGTCGTGGTGGCCATGATAGTTGCTTTCGTGACGGTGAACAATCTGCCGAACAACACCAAATCCTCCCAGCTGTGGGTGAGATGACGTCCCAGCTGTCTGCCTGAGCTGCTGTCTATCTATCACCGCAACAGCGACAACAGCGAGCGGTGACTTCGTGGCACCGGGCAACTCCCCAAGGCTCATCATTAAACACGTCGTTGTCGTCATTGCGGTGGTAGTTAAACATTAGCGGACTGTGCTAACGCAGTTGCAATTGAAATATATTCCACCGGAATTTTGCTTTTCAAACACGCCTCAAACCCTTCAAACTTACTTTAGAACATCGTCATCACCAGGTCCCTGCATTTGCATTTGCATATTCACCCGGACAAGCAATATTTTCTACAATCTGATTTGAAGATGTCCTCTGATATCCCGGCATCGAAAATGTATGTTTCACTTCACATCCCCGCATGGAGGAATGAATGCTAACGTGCAGTGAAGAGTCACCCTACCTTGTGGAACTGTGCTGGCTCGGGCTTCCCAATCGCAATACGAGAATGCGGAAACCCCTAGGGAACAGTGGCTGAATTGCAGTATGGACCGCATCATCGGACTCAGTGCTATACCAATAGAGAAACCGAAAAACACCAACGCGAATACCAACGGCTCTGTAGGAACAGATTCTGCAGAAACAACGATAGGCTCGCAATACGAGGGTGCGGAATATCGAATGAAACAGTGGCTGGATTGTACGATGGACCAGTTCATGGGACTCAATGCCATGCCAAAGGAGGAGCCGACAAACACCAACAGCGCTACAGGAACCAAAACTGCAAGTGAAAAAACGGGGCCATCAAGATCAACTACCAGGGAGAAGCTCAACGGAGTTCCAGGGTTTAGATCCACAGCATCGTCAACTGCTGGGAGTGACAGGGAATGACATATGTTGGCTAGTTGGTTCTCCCTGGATGTGTTTGTGGATGAAGAATGATGCTGGTTGTTTGCAGGGAATGAGAGTGTGTTTATGGATGATAACGGTGGAGGGGATGGATTGCGGAGGGCTAGATGGACGAATCTTGATGGATTAGACGGGGAACTGCGCTTCGATATTGTAATGTTAAGGACGGCGGCTAGGGTGGGACATTGTGGGCGGCCGGATGATGGCGGATTTCAAGAGAGTTATGGGTTGACGGTTGGTGATTTGAAAAGGAGTAGATGGGCGGATGACAAATCTGGGAAAAGTCGATGGAAAGAGAGTGGTGGCTTGAAAGAGACTCAATGGATGGATGGCAATGGACTCAAGGAAGATCGATGGGAACGATGCTACGATATTATGATAACGATTATGATGGGGGTTTGTCTGTACGCTATTTTGATGTGTACTTTACTTTTGATAGATTTCCTTAGCGATACATTTCACGACTTAGCGTAATGAACTATGTTCGGTTGTGCCCAGCCACCAGAGCCTCATTGGCAAGCTCTGGCGAACAAGCTTGCGAGCGAGGCAACGAGCGACTGGGGACAAGACAATATGTTTGGAACTACAGTGTACTTTATTTATCCCCATAGGAGATACAAAAATTACTTAAGTATCTCATTTCATGTGCTTGCTATTCATCCATACATGTTAGAACTCCACCGCTGGAAAGTCTCGACGTCATGCATGCATTTCCAAGCTTCTTTGTTGTCTTGGCGTCCTGAAGTAGAAAGCGAGTTGCAGGGGAACCAGAACAAACCAATCCTCCTTTACGCACGTGTATTCGCGTCTACCCAACAGCTCCTCGTTATCTCCACATCTATCGCCACGATCCAAGAGAAATGGCCAGAATCACAGGTCTACCTCTCGAGATCCTCGACCAAATCATCAGCGAGGTGCGTCCAACCGTGCCTCGCCTCCCTTCGCCCCTCCTCAAACAGCTGACAACCAGCTCTCCAGATCTCCCCCGAGCAGCAGGGCACTCTTGCAAACTTCTCTCTAACTTGCCGCGCCATCTACCACCAAGTGCTCCCCGTCCTCTACCGCACGTATCGACTCAGGCTCTTTGGTCGCCCTTCCTGGCCAGGTCAAACCGAGATCCTCAGACGCCTTGTGCCCCCCGGCTCTTACGAGGTTCCGTCTGATACTAGGGAAGACTACGATGAGGCGGAGAGCGAGGCTGTGATCGATCTGAAGGGCAAAGGCGTTGCCGGCCGTTCCTGGAAAAGTCCGTACAGTGCGAGGAAGGAGGCGGCGGGTAACAGTGCCGGAAAAACTGAAAAGAAGGCGGAACGAAGGCTTCCTTTATTGTTCATCCGCGAGGTTGTCATATGCGGATACTGGAATCACCCGAAAGAGGAGCACTCGGATGAGTATTTCGTGCCAAATGACGGTGATATTCGAGAACACACGCCTTTCGTAGAAGCTCTTGAGGGTCTGCTGTGGAGTATTGAGCGTTTGGAAAGTTTTGCGTGAGTGGGGCTCTTTGTTGTGATTGCTGTACTTGATTAGTGATAGTACTGACGGCGGCGGCGGATATAGATGGAGGATCACCCGCCCCTTGCCTCAGCAGATCTCGGCTGCCGTCGCGCGATTCGACACCCTATGCAAGGTTGAAATCTTTGGCGATACACACATGTATGCGAACCACCCTAGCTATCGATACCACCCCCACTCTCCGACGCCCCTATGCAACAGCCCCGTTCCTTTCAGCAACAACAGTCTCGTCAGCTTGAAAGCTTTACAAACGGGTGATTATCAGCAGGTGATCCAGTATGGTGATGTCATGCGAACGGGATCGAATTGGGAGACTCTGCGAGAACTGGAGTTTGACATTTCGCCTGGGTTCATTGGCATGTTGGTTGAGATGGAGCCGATGGAACCGGACATCCTCGCTGCACTTTTCAGACCGCCGCCGCCGCCGCGTGGCCGCCTTACCACCCCTAAGATGAAACTTCACCGGCTGAAGCTGAGGGATGTTGCGTTTCAGCAAAAGGGAATTGCTGCCATCACGAAATGTATTGATCCGTCGGAGCTCAGGGATTTAGACTTTTACTACTGCCAAGAGGGCACGGATCTACTGCGCCAATGGGAGAACAACAAATTGAAGAACCTCAAGAGGGTACACATCAAAGAGGAACTTGCGCTGCCGTATCTGTGCAAGTTCTTGAAACAGTTTGGGCCGGAAGGTACCTGCAGGAACCTAAAGACCTTGGAGTTGTGCTGTTGGCACGTTGACAGGTATAATATATATGACTCCATGCACCATACAAACGTGTCCATGTTCGCAGACTACGATTCGGATAGCGAGATGTGGGATGAGGACAACATGTACCCGGATTCGGACTCGCTAATGGACACGGATGACGTTTATCCTCCCCATAGTTACTCCACGCTTTTGCCTCTAGCGCCTCCAGTTCCTAGGTACAAGTACCCGCTCCCGCAGCCCTTCAGGAGTATCAAAGACCTTCGCGGAAACAGAGAGGAAGGATGGGGATTGGAGCGCCTGGTGCTCGATATGAGGCCTGGGATTTCTGCAATCACTACCCGACAGCTGCCGCAGCAAGAGATCTTCTTTGAGGGGTTCTGGCGCATCCGAGAGCTTGCCATCCCGGTCTCCTACGAAACCGCAGATTGCTGGGTACGTATCACACACCCACTCTTACCCCTTTTACTAACTTTCCAACCTCAGAACCAATTCGTTGATACAATCGCCAAACTCCCGAACCTTGAATACCTCTACCTCCTCAACGCCCGCGCCGATGCGCGCTCTGGCCCCAATTACGTTAACTTCAGCATCTACCAACCGCCATTCGCGATGCTCCCACCGCTCGCCCCACCTCACCCGCTAACCCGCACCCTCAGACCAACTACCACCACCAACGGCAAGCGCAAGGCAAAATCGAAGGAACAAGAGCCTGATAAGCTGTACATTGACGCGCTATCAATCGCGTCCAAGAATCGTCTTCGCGTGCATAGCAATGGCGTTTCACCATCCTCCTCGGCCTCCTCCTCCTCTTCAGCACAATATGTGTGGCGTGGTAAATTGAAGTATATCGGCATCCGCGCAATATTGCCCGGCGGTTTCCGCCAGCCCCTCAGGGTGTGGAAAGTCGTTGTCGGCAACGCGCCGCCGAAGAAGTCGACGCCCGAGGGTTCGGCCGAGAGGAGGCGCAGTCTGAGGAGTAGCAAAAGGAGGAAGGTCGACAGTGGGGATTGGAAGGTCGCCGAGGAGGGAAGTTTGAACTGCAGCCTTGTTGAGTTGGAGGATGATGCTGAGAAGAGGACGATTGGGGATGGTATCTTTAACGGAATGCAGAGGTTTGCGGATGATGAATAGGGGGGGCGGATATAAAATGTGTGCTTGCATGTATGTTGTCATTTGTGGGGGATGGAAGGTGTTTTAAATCCTGTTTTACTCATATTTTTTTTGTACCTGGGTTTTGGTGGCGGAGTTATGAAGGTAGGTGGGGAAAGGGAAATAAGCGAAAACATATATACTTGTAACCACGTAACTAATAAGTTGGTTGGTGGGATTTGTTTGTGGAGTAGTAGAATTGGTTATTGGAAATGCGAAATCAAATTGTTTGAGCGATAAAGCAAGTACTCTAATTAGGAACTCGGGAGAAGGATCGAGTCAAAGCGGTAGATCAGCAGCATCCTTCACACCACACAACTCTTCCAGCAGCTACCAACCTCAAAAGTGGGAACTTCTGCGAGCGTGGAACCAATCAGTTTATGGCTAGTTGACATCAAGGGTTTCAATCGAGCCAAAGTTGTGTTACAGGAAAGGAAGTACTCTAAATGCAACTTGATTTACTCAAGCTAGCTTAAGCAGCTTATGTGACGAATGATTTAGAGGGTAGGCTTTTCAGGGTGTGTCATCATTTGTCACCCAGTTTGTGTGATGGTTTCGAATCAGTTACTTCTGTAGCACCTACTCTAAAATAGAGCACAACCAAAACTACGTTATCTTCCTAAACGCCTCCACCGGCTAACAGGCGAAGCGTTGCTGAGACTTTAACATTAACTCCAACTCAGGAGTGTAGGCCTAGCTTTTCCATACTGAAAGGTCGATGCTGATGGTAGTCTTGTGGTGATGATGATAATGGGTACTTGGTGTCGGTGGTCCTAAATACTCTTTTATTTTTGGTGTAGAGTAAGTCACCGAAAGGTGCCTTTTTATGATGCCTTTAAAAAAGTACATTTTGAACTCCCTTAGAGCACTCGTATTACCCACAATATATAAACAGCAAAAGAGAGTCTACTTCCTAGCAGAGAATTGAATCCTGGTCTCCTGCGTTGCTATCAATGATGACCACGATACTCAGTGAGGTTTTGGCACAAGCTAAGTCAATTTCGTATGTACAACCTAACCCTCAAACAAACCTTAACCAAACAGCAACTGTAACCGCTTCAAATTACGAATCAAATAATTTGTAAAGGGAATGGAAGCCCCCGGGGGTATGTTAGATGGTTGCTAGAACTAATGACTGCACACTCCGGACCTAAGAAAACACAATGTGCAGCGAGGGCCACCGCCTCGAACCTCAAGAAAGGCAAGATAATTTCAAAGAGCACAAAATTACAGGCCTCTTTCTTTCCCGCGGTTGAGAAAAACATTCTGTATGTTCATGACAGTCATCTACTACAAGAGTATTTATAATTGCCTTCCTTCTGTATACACTTTGATATCACGAGTTAAGCTCTCCCTCGACTTCATAAACAGCAAGAAATTCTACGCCCTCTTCTCCGCGCTTCCTTCTATCGAAGCTAATCTATATAATTTGTATATTCCCATAGTGTTCTCTAGATTTGTCTCTCAGTCCTCAATCTCTTAGTGGCCTTGCCGGTTCTACGGTGCATCCTCACTAGATATCTAACGAGTAGCCCCCTTTAACCACCTCTTTTAGGTGCCACATGCTCCTACACTACTCATTCCACGCTTGGTATAACTCGGAGAACTTGTCGGCCACGATAGAGGTTAGAGAGAGCGAGGCTCCCAAACTTGGTGGTTCCCTCACTTATTCAACGTCACTGTACTTGCTCTCTTTGCTCTCTCATCTGGTATTGTGTGATATTCAGCTGTCCTCAGTTCCTGGAGGTACGTCCTTTGTTGCAGTGTCCGTAGGATTCCAGGTCATATCATAAAAACCCTTCAACACCCTCGAATTTACTACATTGGAGTCAATTAATTGTCTAATTGGCCACAAGGACCACAGAACATACTCTGGTCCTTCCAGACTTCTAACTCATGCTTAATGTCTAATACTTCAAGACTTCTCCTACCCGGTATGTGGCGTCACAGACTTCCGGGAGTTAGATAAAAGGCGTCACACCGACATCATCAGGAAATAAATGCGTTACACTTGGGAGACTATCTGAACTATCAGGCTCGCTATAGTATCCTTCCTCGCTATTGGCAAATAACTTATTGCGAAGTAATTCCGCAAAGTTTGCTGCAGGGATGATATATATGTACTAGCGAACCTCATCATCTACAAGTGATTCATGTAGGCGGGCATTCGGTTGTCAACCACCAGTACCACCAGAGCACTGGGGAGTAAAATTAGAGGAGGAGGTAGCGGGTTCCATTTTGTAGCTAGCTGGGTGGGTTCAGTATTTCGGTAGAATCTTGGTAATGTTAGTACAGCTTATACATTGGGACTGTGATTTAACTCACAATAACTTGTGCGTTCAGTTGGTGATGTATAACCGAAGATATCCTGCCTATGTATGCTGAGAGATTATCATCACTTCTTCAGTCACTGGCAAGAAGCCACGGTTGCTCTCATGCAGGTCTCAAAGCCGCATGAGTGTGCAAGTCTGACAACAAGTTAAGAATCTTGGTATGGTACAATGGTAATGACAACCATGCTAGTAATGCTCATACATGCGGTTATTAGGTGCTCGTTCAAGTTGACTTGTCTCTATTTGAATCCCGGAGTTGACTGTCCCGAAGGCTCCGGTGACGTGAGGGAAAGCGGAGAGATTACCATGGCTGTCTTCAGTGTGACGAGATTATAACTGTAATAACCATTTAGGCGGCTTGTTCCAACAAAAACGAGAACGATCAAAGTTGACTGACGCAGAATGTCATTTAAAATTAACACCGTGATCCGGCCTTTGTTAATGTGGAGGCGGTGTCGCTTGCTCTCAATAATCTGAATCTGTCACGACAATCAGATGCGTGGTCTATACCGATGCAATTGGGACTAGCTAGTGGGGAGACTGTATTTGTGGCTCTGCGTCACCTCAGTATACGACACGTTTTTTTACACAAGCATTATCATGAAGATGCAAAATCTAATCACGTCGATCTTGAGTAACAAAAGTGAAGTTTCATTTCGCTGCCATATTCCTATGCATAGAGGCATATTCCTTTTTGTACTTGCGGAATTTCTCAAACCTTATGCGGACAGTGGTTTGAGGGAGGTAGTTGGGGACTCGAGAAACGGCTGTCTGAACATCGCCGTAGATTTCGGCAAGGGAAAGGTAAAAAACTGCCTCCTCGGATCCCAGACCTCTAGGAGGATACCCTAGTATCAAATGTTAGTATGATTATCGTCAGTGGAGAGCTAGGGTACTCACATAGTGACCTCCAGCCTTTGTTGCATTTCCAACATGATTTCGTCCCCGTTACTCCATAAACACCTTATCTACCACATTCTAGGATGATTTGAAGTACTTAAGCTTTGACTAGGACCACAGCAACCTTGATCCCTTTGGATCTCTCTAACAAGAGGCGGGCGTCGCCTTTCAGTTCCTTTGCGTTTCTGAAATCCCGCTTCAACGCAGATTGTTGGGTATAGGACGTGTTAGACATGAATAGCACTACCGAGTACCTTTTATTGGATATGTTCCACAAATCAGATCTGCATATCTTGGTATGGCGAACGTTGGAAATCCAGAGTCCAGACCAACTGCAGGCAGTTGACTGGAAGTCGGGCACGGAGCGAGTACGGCTGCGGTAGCCTAACCATGGCTCCCATGTAAGACAGATCTTGCTGTGTCGATTCAGGCCACAGCAGACCTTGGAAGTCTTGGTGATGAAAGACCAGGCATCTTAAGCCGGCCATTGTCTGCTTGCTCCACTCAGCACCCGACATTAATCCATGTTAGATTTTCCTGTGTGAAGTAGTGTAATTGCGGCCATGACTCTGTAGATGGTTTAAATATAGCTTCCTGCGCTCCGGATCATAAGGTATCATTCAAAAGTCTCGGGACCTCGTGCCCAAAAGAGGGTTAAAACCGTAATAAAATCTCTTCCGACAGGCCCTCCGAGATGCGTGACGTACGAACCTTGACACTGGGTATAGTATCCGCAGAATTCGACTAAATCTAAAAGGCCTATTACTCCAATCACTATTAGTAGAATTACTAACAGCAGCCAGAGTCGTCCAAACCGCTTAAGGCATTATTACCGCATAAAGCAGTGTCGGTAATGAGTCAAATTCCAAAAATCGCTGCCAGAGCTGACGCGAGGGTCATAATTAGCCCCAAAGTATTTGTATCCAAAGTATCGCCGCGAGCACTCAAGCTGAGCCAGGTGAGTTGGGGACCGCTAGTTATTCAGGGGGCTTTTTTTAATCATGAACACAGTGTTCCTAAGCGGCCAGCATGAAGTCGGGCCTGATCTTCGCTAGTGGAGATCTAGCCAGATCTATACAAACTTTGTAGGCTTCGATAGATTAATGCAGGCTGCGTGGGCTTGATAGGCTTACCAGGGTATTTCTGCAGGCATATGCAAGCTTTAGTAGATATACGCAGGCTTATGCAGGCCTCGACAATCTATGTAAGCCTATGCAAGGCCTTGAAGATATGCAGGCCGGCCGCTAGATATCTACAGGCCGGCCCGGCTTTCGCTGCCAGGCCTGGCCGGTCAGCACTAATGGCAGGCGGTGAAAATAAAGCCTGGCTGGCCTGGTCTATTCGAACTGGAGATATCTGAAAGCAGGCTGGCCTGGCCGTTTAGGAACACTGCCCCCAGTTTTCCACCCTGGGTGCAGCCCGCAAGTGGAAGAACATGAGCTCCAACCTAGGGTGAAGTCTGCTGCTCCAATTACTGGTAGAAGGGTCGTTGTAACTCTTTTATCTATGGTTCTAAATCCCATGTTGTGTGAGAGTTAAACTCTATTTCCGTGAAGCGTAGGTTCGTAGGAAGTACTCTATTTTCTTTGGAGCAGCTAGGATACATAATTGAAATGGGTATTTCTTTTATTACTTACTGCCGTTGGAGTGACTTATAGCTTAAGCCTTCCTCTGTCGTGTATTATAACTTGAAGCCTACAGGACGGCTTCAGGTGTGCTCACTCGCCAGGACGGCTAGTATCGAACGGTATTCCGTATTCCATCCTCAGAGGTTCGCAGTGCTGACCCGGATAAAGATTGCGAATGGGGAAAAGATACGTCGCTGCTGCCCAGGGCGGGATTTGCCGTACAGAAGCAATGTCTGTCCGGATCAAAAAACTTGAGAAACTAATTCGCGTGCGTACGACTGCAGACGTGGGGTTTTTCGTGCAAACAATAATGGTCTATACTCTAGAAACCGAGTACGTAGTCTTAGTCAGACGCTTTTCTCCCGCTGCGCGGAAGCGCTTGTTGGGTAAGCGTCTAATCGAGATTATCGAGTACATACTCCAAAGCATCCGGATACCGTCGGGTCTAGTTAGTGATAAGAATCACTGCCACGATTTTTTAGCGGAAGGATATGCATCATACAAATTATCGCACTAGGAACACACTAAGATAATAATAACAGATGTTAAAAAGAAACTATCATACGAGTTTCAATTCCAATGTCGGGGTTAAGGTAAGTACTCGTACAGGCAATAAGTACGAACGAACCTATTAGGAAATTTCCAAATCTCCCGAAAGTAGCAGACCAGACAAACAGACGCAACCCACTCCAACAGACAGACAGCCGACCTGCGCAAATGCCGCAGAAGTAAAGGGAAAGTATCGTATCAGAAGTAGGGGGGAAAAAAGTAAAAAGGGAAAAAAGGAACACAAAGGGAAAAAAGGGAAAAAGTTCGATAGTAACACAACGCCGCCGTAGTTATCACAAACGCCCCACCATTTTCCACATTCCCACCTCCTAGCAATCAAGCAAACCCACTGCTCCTCCTCTGCTCAACGACAAAGCCTCGGTCCTTCTGAGGCAGGACAGGCCACTCTTCAGCCTCTCCGTTATCCAGAAACGCGTCCTCCCAAGTAGCCTTCAAAGCCTCGGGAACAGCACCCCACTCGTCTGCTCTCGTATCGTCGCGGAGCCAGAGTCTAAGCAGATGTCTCTTCTCTTCACCCTCATCCACAAATCCCTCGCGAGCATGCAACAGAGCAAAGTTATTCCAGTATTGAAGGTCACCAGCATACTGTCGGATGGAAATACTGTGCGCTAGAGCTGTGAAGTGGACCGTATCCAGCGCGTCGGATTGCTCGGTTGTCAAGGATGGGATTCCTGGAGTGCGAGGGGAAACAGGAGAACCAGTCAGAGGGCGTCGCGAGAAGCTGAGGAGCACACGGCCTGACGGACTCGACGTGGGTAAGTGGTGCATGAGCGGTCTGTAGGAGAAGGCAGGGGTACGACCGAAGCTGAAGAGTGTTAGTGGGATTGATTGGATGAAAGGAGTGGCGATTACCTATCGAAGGCCCAGTTCGCCTCGCTAAGCGTCTTGATGTGTGCTGGGTGCTGCGAGGCGAGCTCGTTGTAGACTTTCCATGAGGATGAGAGGATGCTACGGCCACCATGCGCAGCAGGGGCGAGAGTGTAGAGTGCGAGGAGGTCGCTGGTGTCGGTATGGAAAGGCTGCAAACGGAATTAGCGAGAAAATGAGAAGAAGGAGAGGGGAGGGGAGTTACTTGAGGAACATTCGAGTATGGTGCTTGACGAACGTTATCGGGAGCGACAGTGGAGCCTAGATCTGTGAGGTGCACTTCACGTTATCAGGCGCCATGTCTCCACAAATAGAGAACGACGTGGATCATACACAAATAGTTGTTTTTCTCGTCCTGTCTGCCTCGACGCTCAGCGACATAGCTTGACACTCCAGCGTAGATGATAATGTTGTCTTTCGCATCATATTTCTTGGGGTCGAGCCCGCGAAGGATAAAGAAGCCACGTCCATTGTTTTCACCGTACAGTTTGGCTGAGAGAGCGATGATCTTCGGTCCAAGTATGGGCAACGGGAAGGTCTTCCGGCCCACCGATGAGATTGGTTGTTCCAGACCTGGGTAGGGTTAGGGCAAGCCTCAAACACCCACGGGGGTGCACACACCTTTAAAATACCTCAAGGCGCCTTCGATCTCGGCGATGTCCTGGGTTGACAGATGGCGCAAGTATTCGCCTTCAATCAGATCCTGGCCGCTCCAGACAAGCGGGGTAGTGGCGGCCTCGATCTGCGCGGGGAAGTTTTGTGGCAACGGCGCATCCGTAGTGCAGCTGCGAGGCTTCTTAAGACGACGGGAGTAGTAGACACGCGCATCAGGATTCCAGGTTTTGGCGGGATCCAGGCCAGCGGTAGGTTCCTGCTGCTGCTCCTTCTGCTGATGTGCGGTTGTTTGCGTTTGCCCAGGTCCTCCCCCACAGTAATCATGGGTTAGTGTGTCACCTTTGTCGGTGTGATATGCAGTAGGACTGCAGGCGGGAGGCTGCGTGATTGGCCCGATATTGGCGGAAGCAAGGGACGGAGCCATGGTACGGGGTGGGAAGTTAGAGGATCGGTGAGAGATGCAAGAAACAAAGGAACCGGGTGAGCGATGGCGAAGTGAAGTGTGGAGGAAGAGGAGGTTGTCCGCAGGCGGGAGCTATTTTTCTGGGTTGGGTGTTTCTCAAATCAATTGCAGCAATTGATTTGTTGGTGTGTGTGCGGGGGTGTTATGCAGTGAGTTGAGTGGAAGATAGGTTTTATGGCGAGGGATGAGAGAGCTGAGGTGCATCGGCCATGCAATGACCATTCAAGTATGGTGGGAACAATTCTGCGGGTTACTGTAGTGGCTCATATTGCATAATACGGTAGTATGTTAGTATGTGTGTCGGATTTTGAGCGTTGAGGGTCTGTCTAAGTAAAGGTCTCTCTAAGTGTGGTGCTTTCGTGTTGTTGTTTGGGGACGCGGGCTTTCGGTTAGTACAGTGGCATTTGGTTAGCGACTGGGCTCAACTTCACAGGCAAGGTAGGCGACAGTGCAGCGATGCGATAGGCTAGGTACATGGCCGAACCGTCTCCGCGTCGGATGGACCCGATGTCGCGTTGCTGCAGCATCGGGGTGCGTTGGCTAGGGGACCTTCCCAAAGGATTATGGTCTGGTTGCCAAGCCGCAATTGGTCGCCAGCGCTGTCAGTTGCGATGCGAGCTCTGTTGAGTTAAGTCGCAACTGCACAACGCTTCCCTCACTCTCAGCCCGTGCGAAGGGCGTGGAACAGGATTCCTTAACAGCCAACATCAACCAGTCAGTCTCTGCTGCTGAACATCACCACCACCCATTGCAGATAATAATACAGACTACCCCGCATGTCTACCCCTAGCAGCCCCACTTCTCTGCTATCGCTTCCGACAGAACTCCTTTTCGACATCCTCTCCAGCCTCGGTAGCCGCCACCTGACAAGCACTCTTCGAACATGTCGTCGCCTTTATGAAGCTATTATTCCTTTACTCTATGCCCATATGCCTTTGGGATACTATTCTCCGGATAAGCCGTTGCCGACTTTGAAGGTGTTGGAGGCTCTGAAGAACCCCGGTCTGGCACGAAATGCCGGTTCGTATTTCTTGAAGTCAATCGGAAGGAGCAGCAGTTGATGCGCGGGTGCTCTCCGCTAGTGTTCCTTGATCATGTCAATAATCCGACCCCCGAGTTCACCCGGACGAGTAGTCGACGTCCCCGTTTTCCGCATCACGAACCTGAACCAGTCCCAGTACCAATTCCGGTGCAGTTCGCGCCTTTGGCGGCGGGTGATCAGAATGGAAATCAAGATCCGCCGGCATCTCCTCCTCTCCCTCCGCCGCCGCCTCTTATGTTACCCGACTCGGTTATGCTTTACCGGACATTGAACACGGCAATGACCAACTTGGCTGAGGCAAAGATTCAGACGATTCGCATCGTGAATGGTTCTGATGATTTGGTTCAGGCCCTTCTCATGTATGCTGTTAAGCAAGATTGTGTACAGAAGCTGTGGCTTGAGGATGTGTCTCTGTACAATCTCAGCTATTTTCTCCAGACTATGTCGGAGCTGCAGGACGGAGATTTCCGCACTGGGCTCACCCACTTGCGTGTGAGGAAACTCAAGTTAAATCAAAGCCAAGGTGGTATCTACGATCGTACTAATGACTACATCCCACGGTTTTTGAGAACCATCATATCACACTCCCCAAATCTTACCTCGCTGGCTTTGGATGCACTACCGAATCTGGAGAGCCTGCCGGAAATTCTTGATCCCCTCACTTTTCCGAATCTCGTTGCGTTCCAACTGCGCTCTCAGATAGAGGACAATCGCATCACGCCTTACCTCTCGGATAAGCATCTAGTTGGATTCCTTCTGCGCCACCCTAAGATCAAAGCGTTTGGATGGCCCGCTGAGAAATTTGCCTCTTCGGAAGAAGACAGCAAAGCACTGACACCGCTAATAGATCAGTTCTCGCGCCAATTAGTGTGGTTCCGCTCGGATTGCAGCCTCCTCGATGTTGTGACGTTCGATCACCAAAGCCGATACCATGGAGCTCCCAGATTTTCGCGGTATTTCATTTCTCGCATCGTTAAGAAGATGGAATTCCTAGAGACAATCAAGTTCCAAGGAGACTATCAAAACGACGAACTTATTCTTATCCTCCATGCTCTCAAGCAATCAGGATCGTCCGCGATAATGAACAAGTTCTCGCTTATCCGAGCGACAGTGAACGAAGATGTCCTGGACGCGATTGTCGAGGCCATGCCAAATCTAAGGGAATTGAAGCTATGCGCATATTTTACCCCCGGGCTGGTGAGTCTGTATGACATTGCCCCTCAGAAGGCATCGGAAGATGACGGGACTACATGCGCAAACATGACCCTAGTAAGTGGAGATGCTCTATTCACCGGTCAGCCCGCTAATTCTAGAGTTGTAGGAGACATTCCTTGGACACATTGCGTCTCTGAAGCACCTCCGCACACTCACGATTCCGCTACATTCGGGCCTCGACATAAGTGACCGGGTTATTTCGGACATCTGGGACGAGTACCGCGAATACCACCCTCCGGGGCCCTCATTCTCATCGCACCCCCACTTCAAGCCCCTCGCTTCAGAAATTGACATGATCTCCCCACTGCCAGCTGTGCGGACTCACATGCTCAATAACGGGATCCAGCAGCAAATCAACGCGAGCCTCGACCTCGACGCATCCGCAATACATCCTCGCGCTGTCGTCAACCACATGCTCAAGTGTTTGAGGAACGCGTCAAGGAAGGGAGGCGGATTGACGGAGCTTCGTACAGTCAGGTGCTTTTTTATCCTGGAGCTCCAGAGAACAAATTTGGATGTCAATGAGTTGATGATTGATACGGAGTTTAGGGAGGGTCCAATTGACGAGTTGACAAAGAAAATGGAGATGTTAACTTTGAAAGAAGGGCGAAATAATAAAGAGACTCTGGAAGAAGAGGGAAAGGGGAAGAAGAAGGGGGTGGATGGGAGCTTGGAGTTGAGGGGGACGCCAGTGCTGGCGTATGGATGGGGTACATCGCTGTGGCTGGGGGATACGAAGAATTTGAGTGAGAGGGCGTGGTTTTAATGGGGGGTTGCATTTTGTTGAGACGTACATGAGCGTGTGAATGTGGTACCTAACCTCTGTCAAGTGATTATTTGATGGATGCATGATATGTACGGTAAATATCTATCGATTCTAGCATCGTCGCTGCATTGTCACGGGTAAGGAGAAAATCCGGGAACAACAACATTGCTGCATGTGAAGTGCGCTTTGACCTCTCAACTGCAACTTTCGTCACGATCGTCGGCAAAATTACCCTAAAACGCGGGGATCACTAGCTCAGCCTACCGCGTCAAACCCCCTTGAGTGATAAGGGATCAGGGATAAGACCCATCACTGCACTTCACCTCTCCATTGCTTCCTGATCACCACAATGGCAGCCCCAGACGCTGTATGTACCGCCCTCAACCTCCACAACAAACAGAAATGCACCTCCCGCACCCAATCCGCAAATTCCCTCTTCTGCGCTTTTCATGTGAAGCAAGTGCACGGCCTATATCTGGGATACAAGCGGCGCACCGCAGAATTAACGGAGCTCGAAAAAACCACGCCCAAGACGCTTCCTAAGAACTTCGGGATCACAGATTGGTCCTCCTTCACTTCTGCGGCGGAACTAAAAACCCTCCACACCTACCTCGAGCACCGCTACCGTCTTCTGAACCGCTGCGTCACGGCTAGAGATTATCACCACTCCCATTTCTATGGCGACACCTCCGACTTCGGCCACCAGGCGTTTCTGGACCGGCTCCGCACCGCAAGAAACACGGTTATAAACGCACTGGGGAGGCTGGAGAACCGAATGCTAGAGGTGGTGTATAAAGACGAGCAGTGGATGGCGTGGATGAAGGCATTGCAGCGGGAGGAGGACCAGCGACACGAGACGGAAAAGAAGAAAGTGAAGGCGGAGCATGCGTTGTTCCGCGAGAACCAGGCAAGGATTGAGGCGCTGCGGGAGGAGGAGGAGGCGAGGAGGAGAGAGAAGATGGAGAAGGAGGAAGTGTGGGATCCGATTGAAAGTATTGTTGAAGATGTGCGGGGTGAGTATGTTGCGCTGCTTTGTATGCTGCTGAGGAAGGAGGGGGTGGGGGAGGAGATGGAGGAGAAGGCGCTGCAGACGGCAAGACAGCTGAAGATGGCGGACAACCGGGGGAAGTCCGTTGCGGTGAAGGCCGGGAATGCGGATGAGGCTACGTTGGTGGCGTTTAGGGAGAGGGAGAAAGAGGGGAAGGGAATGGTCGCGAGGATGGAGGACGAGCAGGATGTCTCGATCATTGCGAGACCAATTAAGCTTGATATCGGAGGCCCAGAGGAGACTAGAACTGGCAATACGCTGGATGCAGAGAAGCTGGCAACCTTGGACGATATCGACGATCTGCCAATGCGCGAGTTAGTTGAGAGGATGGGTAAGCTCGCGTCGATGGAGCGTGGGGTAAAGTCGTACAACCTGAAAGACCGCGAGGATTCCCTAGCACAGGTCCGCCGCGAGTCAAATGCCATCCGTGAATACCTGCTCATCCGACTCATCACCAAGAACCCCGCGCTTCTGGGCGTCGCGCTAGAAAGCGGATCGATCGATGAGTTTCTGCAGAACCCGCAGGTCAGGAATACGGATCTGCGGGATCTCGCCTTGGGTCTCTCGAATCCTCCGTTGCAGAATATCCGGGATGCGTGTGCAGACTACTGGGCGGGCGTAGCTTTAAAGAAGGAAGGAGCTACAATCGCGAATGAGGAAGACATAAATACTGCATCGCTCATAAAGGGTAAAGCGAAGCAATTGGCAATCGAATATTCTCTGCTGGGAAAGCTATCTACCCCTAAGAAGAGTAGAAAGTGCATCATCATAGATGGAGAGAAGATTCCAATTTCGGACTCAGCAGTGCAGGACGAGAAGGATCCAGTGCTGCTTGAGGAACGCGTCAAAGTCTGCGGAAGGTGGATCTACAACTACCCACACGAGCGTCGTCTCCCAAGGTACATCCACTCCTCAGGGTCCGAGACTCAATGCTGACCACAAAACAGGCGGGGATGGTTCCAATTTGCAATGCTGACCAGCTGTAACCTCTGGAAGGCAATCGAGCTCTGCAACTCGTGGGAGGAATTCTACGAGCTCAACATTCTCTCTCTGCAGGGCTACTTTGTCGGTACTAACATGTGCAAATTTGATGATAATGAGACGCTGTTCAACCAGCACTGCCGCCGCATCGGCTTCATACCGTATGCCATCGCCACAAACGCAAAACAAGCTACAGGATCCGCCCAGTCCGGCCGCCACCAAACCAACGGCCGCACCCATATCGCTACTGAAGGCCGAAACTACATCTGCGCGCACATCGCGCGCGACCTCCCCGGTGCCCGCCGCTTCATCGCATTCGCAAAGGCGTGGTGCTCGGAGGTGGTTATCTGGGCGCGCGACTTCAAAACGGGCGAAATCATCGCTGACCCGCCTCCCGAGCAAAAATGGTTGTACCGCACCAAGGCCGGGGCGGGAAGACTCAGCAAGGCGAAGTGGACCACCACCAAGGAGTTCGGGACAAAGTGGAAAGCGGAGATGGATGCGAACCGCTCCTGGCGCTTCAAGTTCCGCGAGTGTATCGATGTCGTCATCTGGGATCGCTGGCCAGCGCAGGAGTTTGAGATGTTTGCTTCCAACGTGTTGAAGTTGCTCAACAAGGGATTCAAGATTAAAGATCACCTCAGTGTCATGGAAACCACCTTCGACATCTATGAGAAATGTTCGGCAGAGGAAGAGGGCGAGGATAGTCCTAAAACCATCGAGGCTAGGAAGATACTTCAGGAGATGAAGGCATACCGAAAAACCAAAACCGCATATAAAATGAAAGGGAAGCATCCACAGATGTTTTACGACGATGTCGACGGTTCGTCCCCTCACCTCTGTCCCCCCTTATCCCCACTAACCCCAAACAGAGGAGATCGATTGGGCATACGGCATCTACGACAACGACCCGTACTGGAAACGCGTCGATGGCGACGAAGTCGACAACATGTACGACCTACTACAGAAGATCCACGACGCGCCATCGCAAGCCGTGCACGACCGCCTCAAACTCTCCTACTTCAGCCTAATCCTCAAAGACGCTCTAAGACCGAAGGAATACAAAGACTCGCACCTCACCGAAACACCCAAAACCCCGCTCCTCCTCGCAAACGGCAAAGAAATCGTTCTCCACCGCATTCCGGAGATTGTCAATGATGACGGCGACGAAGAATGGGAAGACAATGAAGACGACGATGAAGACGACGATGAAGACGATGACTCGGAGTGTTCCGGTGACATCAACGACGTCTGGCAGACTATCCGCTCCGAATCCGAGGGGCTCGAAGAATGGGCGACTCAATTCGCCGAAGACATTTTCGACAGCCAACTCAAGAAGAACCGCAGCGACTACAAAAAATTCGAGGCGGCGAAGAAATTCACCATAGGCCTAGCCAAGAAGGAAAACATCAACTCTCGCACACGGAAGAAGCTGCAGGAGCGCCAGTCGGCACTGTACGCGGGCGGACTCAACTTCATCCCCAAAAACTCCGTCTACTGCAAAGTCATCACTGAGTACCTGTGGGGCGAAGACATGCGTCACTGGGGCGAAGTCGAGGACTCATGGGAAATCCTTAAAGACATTGAGCTTCGCGCGCAGCACCCGCCGCCGCGCCGCCCCCGTGTCGCCTCAGACGCCCTGTGGAAGGCGTGGGATGACATGGTGAAGGCCCAGGGCCTCAGCGAACAGGATGTGCGTGATGGAGACGTAAAGTACCCCGAAGACTGGGACCGCATCATCCGCCTGATTATTGCTCAACTTGTAAAGGAAGGCGCGCTAAACCCTTCGTGGGGTCTCTCATGCCATGACGCGTTTGTCGGCGGACAACCTTCAAAAATGTACATCGACTACCGCCGCCTGGCGCCGCTCATCCAACCGTACGGTCCCATTCCTCCCGACCACTGTAAGCTCACCCCTCTCTCCCGCGGGAGCTCCAAAAACTAACAGTATAGTCTACCTCCGCAACGAACTCCGCAAATTCGAATCCGCTAACCCAGGAACGCGGTACAGTCTCTTCCGCATGCGCTCATCGGAGTACTTCTGGCCGCGTCCGTCAACCGCTGAAGATACCTCTCACACCTCTCTCCAGGATCCGCAAGGGAGGATATGGGAGTGGACGAAACAGCCTAAGGACTGTCCGTTCAGTGAATACGATATGCACGATACGCTGTGTATGATACAGAAGGGCCCGCCAAGTATTGATTCGTACGACCAGGGGAAGACGGAGATGGAGGTGTTTACGAAGGTCAGGATCGATCAGGTACTTGTTATGGGTGGCGGGAAGGAACGTGTTTGGCTGGCGGCGGGGTACTTTAGGAAGAGACCTGTGGGCTGCGATATTGATTGGGCTAGGAGCTTTGTGGGGGTTACGGCGGAGTTTTTGGAGGGGTTGAGGGAGGAGTGGTGGGATTGAAGGTTTGGGGCTATATAGTCACGTATCGTTTAAATCGACTCTTTAGAGGTCCGTATTTAGTAAGATAACTTTCTACTAAAAACAAAATGACGGAAGCTGTTGCATTAATATATGTTTAACATTGATATTATGATGCAGTTTCAACATTGCTTCTTTGAATGTTGGGTACTGAGAAAATGAATGGTTACTCATTGCCAACACACGACTCAAGTCATTAACCCTAAGATGACTACTCAATAAAAGTAATAACACATAAATTGATAATACAACCCACATATATCCTACTACAATTTCCCTAATTTTTCTCTGCCTATTCAAATTTGTCTGCTTTTCTCCCCGTTCAACGAACAAATTTAACAGCACTCTTAGAAGTGTTATCCTACAGAATACGGTCCTCTGAGGGGGTTATCCTACATAATAACCGTTAAATCTACTACATACTTACCTATGAGTATGAACGATGAAGGTCGAAAGATTTCCAACGCCCCTTGCTATTCCATGTTGAAGCGACCCTCATGCTCCAACCCACCTTCTTCCTTAGCCTCAGGTACTGCCAGAACCACTACGCACGTCCACGAGAGCCCTTCTAAGTACAACGAGTGTTATCAAGCAGAGACCCCACAGAGCACAAGAAGCCCAGCTTGTTGACGCAATTCCCACCCTTCTCCGAAGGACCTGGTATGAGGAGGGATATAAAGAATGAAGTCTATCAGATATATTTCTTACGGCTACAATATCATCCATCATAGAGCCTAACTACTATCGACTACTGTACTAAGAGATGAACAACGAACACCACTGGGAAGCTTGGGGAGTGTCAACTGGGTTGGTTCGTTGGCCAAGTGGTACAATTTGAACGGTGCGCATGATAATATATAGATATGTAACATGTTTCCCGGCTGCCCCGAGTCTGAACCTATCTTAATATCTTACACCTCTTTTCGACTAGAGGCAATCATCCGGTGCTAGTCTTACTTTCTTCAGCCCCAACCCTGATCTTGATCAAACCGGACACCGCCCTGCGTTTTGTGTATGTAGTGAGACTCTTTTCATACATCGTCGAGGTAAAGTGCGAGCACCGGACACTGTCGCAGTCATCGTTGGGTAGATAGTAGCCACCGAACTTGCTCTTCCAGCCAGACAATAAGGCATGTAGAGGTGTAGTGTTCAATAAAGGTGCGATCAGCAAACAATATCGCCTAAAACCATTTGATGAATTACCGGGAGCGACACTTAGACCGATGAATAGCTGAAAATATATACTATAGCATTTACAAACTATCACAACTCACTGCTTGATAGAGCCAGCTCGCGCGTCCCAGATAGCAGACAGTAAGCCCTAATTGCGATTTCCTACCGCTTCGAAAGTTTGAGTCGGAGCTCTAAACTCCTTAAGGATCGTTCGTTGCTCACGGAAATATATCAGGTTGTTGACTTGGTCGCGGAAACTTCTGAATTTTTAGTTTCCAAATTGACCATATGACACCTTTAGCCAACATTTCTATTTTCTCAACAGCTGTCCTGATAGGGGGGTTTTGCTCATCGTCTCCTGGTGAAGACAAACTCCGGGAACAAAAGCAAATTCATCGGCCCAGCGTTCGGCCACAGTCCTTCTCGCTTGGCTCTAAGACACACCATTCGCCCATAGTTGATGCAGTGGGATGTGAGAGTATAATTCTCGCGGAATCTCGCCATTACAGTTCCATCGATTCCGAGCTTCCGAATCATCGTAGAGGACAACCCTCCCGCCATCCGAGTGCATTGTTTCTGAATGCCAATTCTCATGGATTCAGCCACATAAGCAAGTCTTTGAAAGCAACGCATAACTTACATGTACATGATGGATTTGTAGCGACTGGGGGGACTTGGGAGGTGCGGAAGCTATATCGTATCTGGATTAATTGGTGATATATGAATGCTGGAGCCTGTCGATCGCGACGATGCGGGTGAGGCGTTCAAATTGGTGTGGGAGAGGAGTGGTTTTGTCTATTATACGAGATATCGCTGGGACTAGATGTCCCGGGATGTTGTTGGTAAGTCTCCGGACATCCTTCTATCCATTAGTGATATCATATGATGCAGAATGTGATGCAATATAACTTCGTCCCTTTCTTGTCAAAAACACATAGAGGTAGAATATTCCTAAAGCTAGTATTCTAAACCGAAAAGCTCTATTATTCATAGGGCAGATACTAGCATGCAATTCCTAAGATTGAGTGGTCCTGCGCAGCCATCCAAGCAGAATAGATTCTCCATTAGAGTACATGTAATCTAATTATAGCTCGAGATCTAATAACATAGCCTTACGACCATCTACATATTCGAACTTCTTACTAGTAGCTTCCTCCAATCGTCTTTAAAAGAACGCTAGGTCGTATTTACGACTTTCCATTTGTCTACAACTTGTCACAACTTGTCAGATTTAGGAAAGTGATAAAGGACATACTTTGTACACGTTAGTGATAAAAGCCGTAGCTACCCTCCAGAAAAGACTACTGACCACCTGGATACAGGTTCGGTTCCTTACCCTAAATCATTCGGGACGTATGCATTATACAGTGTAACGTTATAAAAAAAATACAAGTACTTGACACCCAGGATATATCTATACAAATAAATTATCATCAGTTACTGTACCTGTTCCATCAGTTTCTCGCTATTCCACCATGCAATTACCACACTCCAAAGCGGTTGTTGTGTGAGGGTCCATGCATGTATCGTCTGGTATTCCATACTGTGGCAACCTTGAATAGGATACCTGCTGGACAATCTTGCGAGTTCTGGCAGGTGGGGAGGGTGAAGCGCTGAAAAGACCTGAGGTGCATGTCTTCATGCACATAATTTAAACTCTTATTGACATCTGCTTCGAAACCCTCAATCCAGCATTTCCCCAGCTCTTGTGGGCTGGTGTGTCGTACTCTTCCTCTATTGAATTCATTGAGCTATCATCGCAGCGAGTAGTATTCGCGGACTCTTTAATGCATTTGACTCTGTGTTGTAATTCTCTGATCATATCCGTGAAACAACTCGTAGCAAACATTAACATTCCTGATGCCACTACCATCTATCGCCAAATGTGGCTCCTACTACAACGCAGCCGCACGCTTTCTCAGGATCCTCCCCTCCCCATTCCACTGCCCGTAGTCAATTTCAGTAACCGATCTCATGCGCTGAACCCAACCAATAACTTGGCCCAAAAGCCACATCACAATAAAAAGCTACAACAGGTAGCCATGCATCCCGTTGACTCCGAAGTCAGGCACGATGTGTCTGAGAATATCGCGCCCCTTAACCCCGAAATCAAATACGAGATCCCTAAGAAGATCAGTACAACAGAATCGACGATTCTATCTCTGGAAGTAAGGCGTACTCAAAGAGTCTGTGACAAACGACAGAGCATAAGCGTCAAATTTCATACCTGCAAACCAAATGACGGAGCTGACGAAGACTGGAAAGGAGATGAAGAGGCTACGAGGTTTGAGGAATGCGCAGTGGAGATAACTAGGCTGTTAGCTACTTGAATACGAGGATTGGTGAGGACGGCTTGCGTTATGATTGTGATGTTTGCATTGGGCCTCTCGGGGCTGTTGATTATTTATCAGTTTGAACAATTAAAAGCAAAGGCGATGGCGAGGATATTACATTTAAATGTTATAATTGGTGGTGGTGGTGATGGCGGTGGTGGTGAGGTACGAGAGACTTCGTTCAATGTTTGTCTTGGAGGTGGTACGATTCCGTCACTCGGTTTGCACCATAGGACTTAGGACAATTTGTCTTTCTCTCAACCCCCAACCTCAACTGTCATCAACAGTGACATTGGCATCAAAGGCGATCTCCTGCTTTATTCCCGCGTATACGGAATATCGCGACCGGACTCAAAATTACTTACGCCGAGACACAATATTGTACAACAGCCTCGTATCTTTCAGAGTCTGATGTCAACTATCTAAGGCGCCAAATACGGTGATAAAAGAGCGATGACAGGGGATACAAAGGCTATTCACATAAAAGAAGTGAATTTGAAGGATGATTTCAGCGACAAGGTGGAGAGAAGACCTATAAATAAGTCCGTCATGTGGGTAGGCTACACTTGCTCCCTCCATGAGGTGTAACCAGGTGCTTACTATAGCTATTCGCTTCAACCCCAACTATCAGGCCTGCAACAGCTTTCTTCGCTCTTCGTCATCGACGACATGCCCAGATATCTCTCGAGTGGCTTTTGGGAACAAATCGCATTACCAGGCTGGGTTTCGAACGTTTTCGGCTTGTAGGATGGCCCCAATAACTGCAACGTAAGGTTTTACGACCTTGGACGAGAATAACGGTTCTCTCTGTACCTTCTGAGCATGGAAGTTGTTGGATCGAAGGAAAACCCTAGCCTTGACCGGAACAGGGAATTTCCCCCTTAAGTAGTCTTATTGGCGCAGCATTTCTCCACACCACAGGTCAACGATTCTGGACTTTTCGTACCCGAATACTGGTATGTGGTATGGACCTACATTTTTTTTCTTCGACTTTCACCTTTCGCTGGTGATGGCTTTCAGTGGAGACGAATTGTGGATCGGCGCTATTCCGAACCAAATAGGTTACCGCGAAGCGGTGCAAATTAGACATATACTCATCCATAGATACCATATCTCCGATAGTTTAGATTTAAAGATTGTATTTTACAATAGGTAAACTGTATTTTATGGATTCTCTGACAAAATGAGGGAGGAAGAAGGACATTTGCTTGTTATTAAAGGGTTCTGAATGCTGCCGATATGAAGACACAGATTCCAACGAAGTTACGGGAATTACGCAAGCCGCGACAAGCGTTTAATAATTGGCATCTGATATTACGTTTGGTTAGCCGGTTGTCAGGACATAGCCACTCAAGACGCGCCTACAACAGGTTTCAGGGGTTCACTGAAACTCGCTTAAGTGGCTGCACGCCCTAACGGCGACGCACCGATCGTAGTACTCTTCCCCATTGAGCACAATAGCAAATTAAAGTTGAGTAAGCTCCTTCTGGTTTCAGAAATAGAGGCGAATGATAGGTCTGTGGAATTTCGGCCGAGGGTCTGTGGGATCTTTATCATGGACGGAGCCCTCTGATCTCCTCTTTCTTCCCCCCCCTCGTCCTTAACTTCTCGTTCGCTTTTGTGCTGCAGATTTCTGTCTGCGTTCATTCATTCTTTTGTATCTGGTTTGGTAAATGTGAATTACAGATTCAGGGTTTTGGGTAATTTTTTGGAGGATCTCTTAAGCACGCACCCACGACACGGACACGATCATCGTCATACGGGACTCGATCGACAACGACAAGCTTTGCACCTGCTCATTTTGAAACACTAGATGCGTTCCGGCTCCATTCTCTCCGCCCTCCTCTACGGCCTCCTACCGGCTTCAAGCTTCGCGGCCGGTCACCACCTTCATCGGAGACATGCACATCCCGTGATAGGTCCACCAGGCGACGCTCTGAAGCCAATTGTTAAAGCCTCTGTTGTCCCACCGCCGAACAATGCTATCATCACTTCTTATGCAACCCCTCCGGTTCCTACTCCAGCAGCGCCGAAGGTTGTGTACCCGAGCGAACTGGAGGATTCGTCTTCAACATCATCGACAACTAGGGTTTCGAGTACGAGCGTGATTCGAGTATATACAAGCTCAATATCAACATCAATTCATGCGTCCTCCGCTTCCTCCTACTCCTCTCATTCATCCTCCACCAAAGTCCCAAAATCAAAATCAAAATCAAAATCAAAATCCGAATCAAAAACCACAATCAAAACCAAAACTACAACCGAACCTAAATCCAAATATAAAACTTCATCAGCACCGACTACTTTTGCAACCATCCATTACTCGTCAGCATCGGCATGGAACGCAACGATAACATCCAGCACCCTGTATTCCCCCACCTCCACCTCCACAGCGGCAGAGAGTTCTTCAACCCTGGTTTTCCCAGGCGGCTTGAAGGATCCAACGCTGGGTCAGCCGTGCTTCAACGCGTCGTGTCACAACCCTAGTAGTGATATGAACTACCGAGTGACAATTAGCGTTGACGACGGTAGTAGTGGTGTCAGCAGTGGCGGCAGTGAGCAGCCACTTCAGGGAGCTGCAGCACGGATTGGCATAGGATTGTGGAGATTTTTGATAACAGTGGGCGTTGTGGTCGTGGCAGGATTGTAAATGTCAAAAAAGGAGTAGGGGTGGCGGATTGGAGTTTATTGTGTTTTCAGCGTTTTCAGCGAGGATTTGGGATCGTTCCTTTGGCATTTTTTTACTTTTTCAAGCCTCTTCCGTTTATTTGCATGGTATGGGATTGGATGTATCTATAGGTTTGTAATCTGCCGCGCCCGCCTCTTTGTTTTATTTTTTTCTTTAATTTTTGGCATGAGGCTTCTGTGTGCGTGTGCCGGTGTGTATATGAAGAGGAATTGGGATTTGAATATGTTCTTACTTACCTCTATATTAAGTGCAAAGTGATTCGATAATTCTCCGCCCCTGGATTGAAGTCTTTGCTTTGCGGCCCAAGTGATAACTTCCCGCGTGAAATTGTGGGGGTTTGAGGGCGAACCAGTGCAAAGTGCGAGCCTAGTTGATCGCCAACTGGGATTAGACGCATGCACCTCGAAAGTCGTTTCCAGAAACCGAATAGTATGTTTAGTGGAGCAAAAGACGGCAGCACTGCCGAGAAATAGATCAATTAACTACACTTATGCCTAAGTATCAACCAACCAAAGACGCCACAGGCTGTGGTGGTAAGGGCAGCCGGCCATGGCTAGGGTTTAGATACATATACCCAAAATTTGCAACCTAAATGGCACTCGGGTATGGAAACAAAAGCCATAAACTCACATGTGTCGTAAATTTAGAACAAAACGATGGAAGATATGGGATTGTTGGTCCCGAGTACCCGAGACATCGATCGGCCAAACCCGAGAACACGATTTCTCTATAGAATACTTTGGGATGCCGGAAGTGAATACATGAATCGGAGCCGCTTGATTATTGGAAGCTGGGAGTGTTTGTAAACGAACTGGGAACGGCAATTTGTAGGCCAGGACTTAGTTATACATCTGTATGAACAGCAAAAGAAAGCCCCAGAGGGAACAAGTATAACCTGATAGGGGACCATCGTATTGTCCGAAGATGGAAGCTTGCAATTGCTGTGGTCGGGACACACGCGGCACACGACTTTGACACGTTTGCTGCAGGCCGATCACGTATTCCTGGGTTGTGTGTGGTTGCAGAGAAAACTAGACCCATGCTACACGATGAAAAATAAACTTCCCCAAATGGGCAGGCAGTGATTTACCTTCTGGTTGTTGGACCTTGGTTCAGGCCGGGGTCCCAGGTTTCCCCTTGTCCTCAATGTAGGAGACACCCAAATCCTCTTGCACATGATAGAACTGGGCGGGATCGGAAACTCAAGGACACAAAAGGAAGACTAGAATCCAAATTCAGCAGTCATCAGAAAGATTTGTAACATTTTTCAGCGACTAGATCCATTCAACAAATATCCGCACATCATGCTCGTCATTTGGTAGATGTATGAACAACGCGACGAGTGAGAAAATATAAACCGGGCTGCTTTGCAGTGTTTCGATTACCTTCTTTGATAGGGAAGATATCGGCCCTCCTAAGAGAATTCCAAACGCTAGCCTTTGTCCCGCTTCGTCTCCGTTCCCAGCTCAATTAGCTCCAACCCCATCGCAGCACGTCGCCAAATAGTATCCCATTGAGTGAAGAATGTGAATCGCAATTTGTAGAATCATCTTTGGTCTGTCTTTGCACCTCCGATGCTCTCGGAGGCGGTTTTCGCTGAGTTTAGAAATACTACTTGGAGTTCGTAATAAGTATTTGTAAAGCTATGTAAAATATATAAGAAGTCCCTATACGCCCTTCTTTAACTTCCTTCACGGCGCACCAGAATCCGTGGCCTAGGGCTCGTCATGAATAGCTAAAATCCCTCAGCGGCTTCGCATAGTCTCGCGACCCCACTTGCCTAGAAGGGTGGTTAGATCGAACGTCTGTCATGCAGTAATTTTAATGGACCAACTCTTTACTAGATGCCTAATAAGCTCCAAAACGTCAAACATGCTGTACAGCAATCAAATATCGTTGTTTTCAATAGCCTTTGCAACTCAGCATACACCCAACCCACCACCAACTTAAACCATTCCCAAATCTTACCAACTACCTTCCACACCTCCACCCCTTATTTCATCGCCTCAGTGCGTTCATAGATATCAAAAAAAGTTGCGATGTCTACCTCACGCTCGAACTGATTTACAGCCCATTGACCATATTCTTGTGCAACGATCAACTTGTCCTTGACCCACTCACTGGCATGCACAGTGAGTAGGTATGCCTACCATGAGTGTTAGCTCACTTCACCCTTCACATAATGGCTACATACCTTGAGTCGCCAAAGCCATTTGTCATACACTTCTTTGTCTTCGTTTTGGTCAACTTCATGTGCCAGTTCCAACCGCGCCAAGGCATACGGGCAACGTCCATCAGCTGCTGGCAATTGCATGGCAGGATGAGAGGTATTTGCTTAGCTCTACTTGGAGACGATTCGTATTTACTAAAAATACGATACGTTAATCTATTTTACCGTGTATGCGCACGTAAAGGGTCGTACATGAGCGGGCAGTTTTATTTGTAAACGTATGCGTGAATTGTCTGTTGAGAGAAGGGACGCATCAAAACATCGACCAATCAGAGCCCTCCAGTTCTTGTGATGCCCGTACTCTAAAGAATCGGCTCAACAATAGATTGGATTAGCGTATACTTACTCGCGGTAAAGATCTATCAAGAAAGAGATGGCCGTCCACGTAACCTCGTATCAAATATTGATACCTAGTGGAAAGCCTGCCTCATTAGTTCCGCGAAGTTCGAAGGATATGGTAAACATGGACTTCCTTACCTTCGCAATGAGCCTGAATTTCCTCACCCCGTTACTGTGTATAGTATCGAAACACTTGGAATATTGGCCCTCAGCCGAGAAACTCGCCTTCCCGGACCCCAATCTACGGGCGAACCTCGTTCACGCATCAGTCTAAAACGTATCGGTCCGATGTAGTGTTATAAAGTGGCCAATCCGGCCCTAGCCATGGCAGGCATGTGGTATGGTAGACCGGTCAGCAGATAGACTGGCCTGTTGCGAACATAGTCAGAGGTTATTGACTACTAGAGGAGCGGTGGTACCCTTGGCCTGGGTTGCCGGTAAAAGCGACTTGATTGCCCTAAACCACTGCCCAGCTTGTTCTCGTATACCAGACTTTCCGGTTTCACTTTCGCCGAGTAAGTTTGCGTGCGGGGCGAAAGAGTCTGGATACGAGAGCATGTCCAGCTTGCAACATTGCAACCTAGTCGGACAACTTGATGTGATTTTCGGCCTCGAAAAGCTCTTCGATGAAATTTTTGTTTGTGAACTGAAAGGGTACTGACAAAAACTCGAGTGCCTCAATAATGCGCTACCGAAAATACTTCAATTGGTAGTTGCAAGTTGCGCTCCATAACGGCGAGGCATCCCAAGCTTTGATAGGGACGTCCGTTAGCTCGAAGTGAGGTGAAAAGCTTGATTCCGAGGGAGTCATGTCGTTGTCGATTAATGGAAGGGGTATACTTGTCGACTTTGTTGAGCAGAGTTCCTAAGAAGGGGTGCATACGATTGTATCCTGAAGTAAATGCCCTCACCGTATCAATAGCTTCTCGTGTCGAGACAACTTTAACAACCACCTCAAAATTCATCAAAAGTAGGACTGAGTATCTTGGGCTTGCTAATTCGTACAGACTTCTTGGTGGCGGTATTGGTGGCAAGCATCAATGTAGTGTGTACAAACGGGAGCGTAGGAGATTAGTGAATGTGTGTCGAGCTCGGGTTTAAAATGAGGATGCGGAAGAAGGTGTGCAAGGAGTGAAGATGATACAGATATCGATGCCGATGATGATGACGAGGAATAATTATAAGAGGACTAGAATTGGGAATGTTGCAAACTTAAGTACTTTATAAAAATAGAATCTGTTGTCTCTTTTAATAAGAATGTTTACTTAAGTAAGTAAGTACTATAGCAAAAAGAGGGGTGTTATTACTGCCATAGTGCTGCCAGATTTCTGTTAATCGGGTAGTGCTGCCACATTCTTTGTAAAGTAGCTATGTGATAAATATTTAGTTATATAGGTGCATAGTCTTATAAATGCTGTAGCAATACTGCATTTGCATGAATAGGCATTCTACACTAATTGCACATTCCAAATTAATACAGCATGATAAAGTAAATGCTAGACTGAAGGGCTGATGATGACGATTTTTTAAGTTTCAGTTGCACACAGCAGAACCATCAAGATACAAATATATCGCAGTATATAGCAGTGTACAGTCACTTTCAGACAATGTAGTTTGCACACCTGGGATCTACTTTTACTGAAGCAATTATTTGCACTCGGTTCTGGAGTTTTGGTGCGTATGTCCGCATGTGTATGTGGTGATATTTGCTAGTGGTGATGGTGATGGCAACCGTGATTGTGATGGTGATGGTGATGGTAATGGCAATTCGTAATAGTGATAGTAGTGTTAAGGTTTGCTCCAGTGAGGGTTACGGTAGCATTACCGCTAGCTTGAAATTACTCCGCCATGCCCACCGCCATGCCCGCCAACTAAGCATTAAGCAATCAGACTAAATGTTGTATTGCTACAACACTTGCCCTAATTGTAAAAGTCACCTAATTGCGCATTTTCCACTAATTGCTGCATTCTTTACACTAAGTATTTGATAATATGCGGTAATAACTCGGCATTCATTGCAATGCTGTATTCTTTTAATATTCGGCAGTACTGCAACAGTGCTACGGCAGCAATATCACCCCATTTTTTGCTATAGTATGTATGAGACTACTTAGTTTCTATTTGCTTTGTTTTTTTGTTTTATGATACTGTATTCACTCTATCTAGTGCCCAATTTCCCTTCCCCTCCGGATGATTCGGCTAGGTGTGGGAGATCCCCATCCTCTACCCTTAGATTTCAATATCCAGACTACTTAGTTTCTTAGATACGCACTCTTTATGCAGCGCATCGGCGACACTCTACGTCCTCTATAGCTATTACAGCTTTACTACCGTCTTCCAGTCAATTCACTTTCCACTATCGAGAGCACTAGAATTTGAGAAATTCTATGCTCCTGGCAATAGAAAGCCGCCCCAAAGATAACCAAGACGGAGCTACACCCCAACTTACGAGCTTATCCACCCCGCGCGATCACAGTTTCCCCAAATCAACGGAGGATGATAGAATCAAACGCCAGTCCCACTGCGTAGAGCATTATAGGAAATGGACTTTCCTGGAAGAGTAAAAACGTCATTGGTAGTTTATAGACCGGATACCGTCAAGTTAACGTGAAAGCATCACCATGAGAACCTGGGTCTGGACTCCCTTTCACCTCTGTATCCGCCTTTCCTCTAACAGAGCTCCAAAAGTTACTCTCTATACACATGCTAATCAAAGGTCTAGTAGACAATATGATATATAGAACCTCAACCATAACCCGTAACTACCGATTTCGTCGTAGTTAAAGATAGTGCATTTCTTCTTCTTCTCCCCCTTCATCTAATTCCCCTTTCTCGTGTCCTTAGCTAGGCCCAACCTTTCCTTCTTTATCCCCTTGGCGTCAACTGCCAGTACAAGGCGGCGGATAGCGTGATGAACGCTATCGTACGTTTTCGCGGTGATCTCAACGAAATGGCAGCCAAGTTCCTTTGATAAAGCTTCACCCTCCGCCGTAGACACTTCCCGCTCATCTTCCAAATCGTTCTTATCCCCCACCAGCACGATGGGCACGTCCTCCGCTGCCATCCCCTTGATTTCCGCGATCTCTCTGAGATAGTCTGGAATTCTTACAAAGGAGTTGCGCGAAGTAATCAAATACATGAGTATAAAACCCACAGCCATTTATATGAAACGCTCCCGGAGAACAGGACAATCGATAGGATCAGACAGCTCTAGCATGCGGGCTGAGCCGTCGAGTGTGGAAGATGCAGTTAGTTTTATAGAGTGACGTTCAGCGGGTGACATCGCTTATAAACACTCTCGGCAAGAATAGAACTTGATACTGGAACTGCTTGTGTACGGCCCAGAATAAGCTAAGTTAATTAACTGCTCCCCCTTGAATAGTAGCTGGGGTACCCCTATTGGAGAAAGCCCTTCGCATGCTCTTCTATGGACCTGTGAGAACAGTATAGGCACGAGTTCTGCGCCTGAAGAGCTGCCGTTACCTGATCCATGTAAGCGATCGGTCAAGCTTCATTTTCTCGGTCTTCGCTAGGTTCGAAGGCTCTTGGGATTGAATTCGGGGATTTTGGGGTGATGAAGTAGCAGGAGGTTAATAGACAACGCGTTAAAAGGGGTGGCGACTATGTGCAAAGTCGTATCCGAAGTGAATCACAAAAACTAACTCGAGCGTAGCTGCGCGAGTGATGATACATGCTTCTTCTAATTTCTTCTTTCGACAACTCATTTGGCAACATGATGATAGCAACAAAGCCGCATTTACATCGATTTTCGAGCTTTCCGCTATGTCTAAGTCCTGAGCTGGCGCTCATGGGGTAGGATTTCGCATGTACTCGGTCTGGGTTTGGAGTGGAATGTGATTAACAGTAATGCTGAGCTCGAGCCGACCTGTAACGGCATGAAGTAATTCTCCGCTCTTTGTCCAATGATACTTTCTCGGATTACAAAGGGTAGGCACAAAGCGACTGCAGGTGGCTTAAGCTATTTATACACCAAACCCCAATACTTGTGTTAGCAGCAAAGGATTCGGTACAGGGGAGAAAGAAAGTGGGCGGTGGTGCCTGCATTGCAATGCCTTACCCTGTCTGCACGAGCTTAAATCTCACTTTCGCTTGCATGAACAAACGCTCACCTACCAATCCGAATGCCGCTGCACACTAAGTAAACATCGCGTGTTGTGGCGTCGTTAGTGGCTCGGCCTACTCTATTGACGCTGCGAGTGATGTCGGTTCTCCGGGTCGATGGGAACAGCATCCTAAATTGTAGGCGAGTCCTTATTGTCGCGCTACAAGCTGTGAAGTGCTTAAGGACTGAGGAGGTATGTATTGCACTTGGACACATCTGTCTGATAACGAAAAGCGAACAAAATGGCACCACCATTTCTTCTACTCCTCCTCCTCGTCGGCATTGTTGGTGCTCAAGACAACTACGACACTCCCACCGTCGACCTCGTTCCACGACACCATCATGAAAAACGCCAGGAACAGCAGCAGAGTAAGTCAAGTACCCAGAGCTGTGCGGTTTACAAGCTAACCCGCATAAGTCGCCGCCTGCGAACGAGAACTCCGCAAAAACCACGGCGAAAGCTTTTGCTACGAGTACCTGAACTACCCACGTACCGCAACCGTATCCACCACCATCACGACAACAAAATTCGGCCAACCAGTCACAAGGACCGAAAGAACAGCAGTGGTGGAGACCTACACCGTAACCCGGACCATGACGAAGCATGTTTCATTCACGTACGCATACCCACGGTAAATGTAGCTTTCTTTGTATATTGACTTTCCTAGCACCACTACCACCACAAAAACCATCACTGCTCCGCCGACAACGACGTTCACAGCAAAGAAGGTACGCAGAGCCGAAATACCGCTGCCCTGGTACCTTCACCGGAGATTCACTGCGCGCCAAATCCGCGCCGCTTGTGAAAATTATATCGACCCTTCCTCTTCCATCACTGTTACACGCACACGTACGCGCGCCGTCTTCAACCGCGAAACGGTTCTTACTACACGCACGTACACCCGCCGCAGTAAGGAAGCCACTACAACCACTAAGTTTCGCTCCACGTCTACCGTCACCGCTACAGAAACTACCACCGTCCGGCACCCCTGTGATTACCTATTCAGGGCTACCCATGTCGAGAGTTGGAGTGTCAATAACGTCCGTCCCGACCTCGCGGCCTTTGAACTAAATACGGACAGCGTGGGAGAAACTGAGTGCTGTCGCCGCTGTTGGGATGAGAGTCAATGTAATGGTTGGATGTACTTTCAAAACAAGGATTGTTATCGCCTGGTAGGTTCCTCGGGGCCAGGTGCTACAGACACATGCCCGAATGGTTTCGTGCATTTTGACACCTTAGTGAGTTCTTCCGCACCTGGTGGGGATATTATCGGACAGGGACCATGTGGGCATTTGTCGGCGACGAAATGAGTCGAGTATGGAGTCCTGAGAGCGAGGGGTTGTAATATATATCACATTCTATATATTAATTTGAATCTATTTGAGCTTAGAGGGGAATACGACGACAAGTTGCTGGGCCCAATCGCTCTGAGATGGGATACTCAAAGAATGTGGTTACGATCTGCACATACTCTCTAGTTCCATGTTAGCCTCAAAAGAAAGTTGGTCGATGCTGTAATTCTCTCAAGCATCTCTGCCTGGAACACCCTCGTCTCGGCATGCGCCGGTGTTTGCAACATTCTGCGCGTTAAGATTCTCCGCGTCCTCACTTTCGGGGTGCTGCTGAGAATTGGACTGCTGGCAAGCGGAGGTGTTATGATAGCCACGGAGTGTACGTCACGAGTGAGTGGTTGTGTAAGTTAGTATTGTGTGTCTTGCATTCAGTCGAGTAATTGTTGGTGTTTGTCCTATGCTTTGCAGGGCATTTGGGGAGTCATGATTGGTAATGTGAAGTTCTTTGTTTATTCCGAAGCGCACTTGTCATGGTGTCTACTCCATGGTATGCGTGGCATCGGAAATGACATGATTGACTTCATTGTAGTATTTAGTGGACATTATTTGACCTGTCTTTGATTGGGCTCACAATCTCCAAAATAGCTTTCTAATATTCACGAATTACTTCTACCGGAATGAGTGTGGTTAACTGATTGGTGGAAGCTTCAACGGTATGTGCCATGGAGATTGGTCTGCTCACTTGCGCTAGTCTCGGATATGATGTGAGCTGGCCCTATTTGAGTACACAAAGTGATAGGTGTGGTCACATCAAGTCCAATGGGCTCACAGGCAGTAGTGTTGTGGGCCGTTTGCTGGTGTAGTCGCTTATCGAAACCTTGCCGCACGATAAGCTTCTTCCAACGACACCCCATCCCCGCACATCTCACACCACAATGTCCTACCAACCATACGCGCCCGCACCCTACCTCACCCACCCTATCCGCACCAGTATCAACCTCGATGCCGAAATAAAACTCTACACCACCCCCGCCCAACGCGAACTCTACGAATCCCTCGCCGAGCTCCACGCCATAATCGTCACCCTCGAATTCCTTGAGAAAGCCTTCGTAAAAGACAGCATTCCCCCAAGCTCCTACACCCCCACTTGCCTACGACTTCTTGGGCAGTACAATACTATCCTTGGAAGCGGCACCGTAAGGGCCGCCTTCAAAGATCTCGACTCCTTTAAAAGTCGGTACGACATCGACTGTCCCGCCGCCACTCGGCGTCTACAGACCGGCCTTCCAGCGACGGTAGAGCACCCGCCTGGCTCCTCCGATGATTCCCCGCTGCCGAAACTAACGAGCGCACCCGATATCGCTGCATCTGTCACCGCAGACGGGAAGTGGAAGAATGTATCTCCGAAGGCGGCAGCCGAGGCGACACAGAATTTTATCACATTTATGGATGCGTTGAGGTTGAATTACCGGGCGAAGGATGAGCTGCATCCGCTGCTGGCGAGCGTTATTACGAGTGTGGATGCGGTAACGAAGGGAGAGGAGTTTGATGGGAGGAAGGATATTGTTCGGTGGTTGATTGCGTTGAATCAGATGCGCCCGGGCGATGAGATTGATGAGACGCAGGGGAGGGAGATGTTGTGGGATCTAGAGAGGGGGTATAATAGCTTTCTGGAGGGGCTGGGTTAAAGGTGTTGGTTTGGTTTATGTGGGTTATTATGATTGGGGAGCGTTATACGTGGAGGTAAATTGAGAGCCCGATGGACTACTCAACCTTAAGGAGGCGTTTTTGGAGTTATTTGTTTGTAATCTTGAACGTGGTACACCCAAGGTTTTGTTTGCACTTTTCATTTCATACATTTATGTGTTTAGAGAAGGCGCCTACTTATTAAGCAATCTGAAGGTGGAAAGGGCACTGGATTCATAGGTGGCCTTTTGGAACCCCTCTAGTATACAGTAGAGAGTGCCTGAGACTTTTATTTCTCTTCCTCCTTACAATACACCTCTAGTACTGCTACCACTTCCCCCTCCCATTTGGTTTTCGTTATCAATACACCAATCTTCGGAGGATACCACCTTCGTAGAACACAAAGACTCACTGAACCCAGTGGGTGGTCACTTTTCTGTCAGTTCTCATCGTTGGAGGGTCATTAGACTTACTAAATCTACAGTGGGAACTTCTTCATCAGCAAAAAAGGTTAAACGTTTCCGAAATTACCACCTGTGTATGTACTGAGATCATTCTCTGAACTCACTGCCAGCCTCTCATCTCATTTTACGTCGCCAACAGCTCACCGAGCTCTACAGCGTAAAATTTAGTTTTCCTAATGTTGGTACTCTATGCTAACTACCGACATCCCAGCCACAGTAACCAGTGACTCGATACAGACAATACACATCGTTATGGCAAGCTTGAAAGAGATCTACGCCATGGCAGATGTTTCTCGAGTACCAGGGCATGCGCTTCATATGCGGTTTGCCAATACAATTTTACAAAGGGGTGGTAGATTTATAAGGCACCTGGGCTGCTATGCTCGGTGATACGATGTGGTTTAGGGTACTGGTATCAGTGCTGGGTGTCCTTCATTCTCTCGCATTTAATTAATTCTGTGGCAAGTTAATTTGTCTCTTAGGGATGAGACGAAGGTTTTTACTGTTTACGGAGTTGTATGACGACGAACACAGGCTTCTCAGATTTGCGCACGATCTTTGTTTATATGGATTGCGGAAGTCAGCCAAGAGGGAACCCTTGACAGTTGAGTCATTTGAGAACGGGTTGAAACTCAAAAACCGGAGGTTCAACAGAACGTCGAAGCCAATTTGGAGGTTGAAGACAGTGCTGCTGCCACCATAGGCCAGATTGGGAATGGTACTACCTGCACCTGTGTGATACCGCAGTCAACCTCCTCGCCATCGGAGCAAGCTCTGCTGTGGATATTACGGATTCGGCAATGAATGTTGAGGGGCTGTCGACGCCATCGGGGTTGCACTCGAATAACCTGCTGACATAGCGGAAAATAAGGATAAGATATTTATTGATACTACTATGGGCTTCAAGGCTGCGCTCTCGAAATGGTGACAACTCTACTTGAGAATGAAGCGTTAAGACAGCTAGAGTTAGAGGTTCTGCTTCTGAAAATCCAAATGCAATTGAGCACAAATATCCTCGAGGTCTACAGTCGCTCGGTTCAGCTTCTCAACCGCAGTATCACCAATCGCTCGCCTCGGCTTCTAGATTGTATTACGGACTCTGTAGAAAAGAGCAATCTACCCTGCGATGGAATACAAAAACAAAAACAGATTCCAGTATCCTACGCCGATGAAAAAACCCTGCGGAAGCCAAAAGGAGTTTGTTTGTTTGTAATCATTTTGCATTCACCCCCGAAGGGAGGTGCCCGACTAAGTTACCATAAGCCGGCCGACCACTGGTGGTCATGGCATATAACTACACTTTTCTTAAATACCACAATTCCCCCTCCGCAGCTGCTTCCGCGCAAACTCCCACACGGCAAAGTTGCAACCACCACGCTCCCCGGAGAACTGTCCTCTCCCCCATAACCTCTTCAAATTAATTGGCCCCCCTTCCTAGAGTATAACCTGCACATCCCGTCATCTGACGACCACCACTTAAAAAATCCTCGCTCACGCTCAGTCCAGGGTCTCATTGATGTTATCGCAGTGGAATACCCCAACCGCCTAACTCAAAAAACAGTAGAGTAAGGCAGGACATTTGGAGGTCCGGAAGTGAAAGACTCCCTAGGTCATAAAAGGCACGCTGACCATCTTCGGGCTTGGCTGGAATGCGGGGGCGGAGGGTGATCTTATTGCAAGGCCGGCTCCTTGTACTTCGTCCTCGCGGTGCCCAAGAAGCGGGTCTTCTCCATCGTAGTCAGTTCGAAGAGCATGTACGGAGCATGTATCTCAGCACTCACGTTTCGCAGGGTTTTTTAGGCAGCCGCTTGACGGAACTTCACTGATACTGCGCTGATAGGCCATGGCTTTAATGCTTCCGGACCTCATGTACTGGTATATCCACAAGCATGTCGTAGGCTTCGATAACTGGCATAAAACGTCAAGTGGCGAGTTGCTGGGTAGACTACCGGTCGATGTCGATGCTGCGTGGTAAAGAGAGCTTTAAAACAACAAGATACACTTGCAAAAGCAAGCGGACACAGACAAAAGGTATGGAGTGAAGCCAAAGTAAAACCCCGCTCCCCCCCAAAGAGGGGAAAGCTTGGCAAAACCAGGCGTTGAGTGTGGTTGTCGAAGGTGTGTGTGCTAAGCCTCCGTACGGTTCTTATCTATTGCAGTTACATATAATATCATCCTAGAACTTTTTTAGTGAATGATGAATTGTCCTCACAGTAATCACAGTCTGTAACAACTTGATAGGAATGATGTGTGGGTTTTTCTGGATGACTTCTAGAGGGACTAGGTCTCATATTCGTGCGGCGTTTGAAACAACCAAATAGTGCATGAGCTATCACTCCCTTTCAATACTAGACATAATTGTTACTTGTGAAAATAGTTGATTATATTCAGTAAAGGGAGAGCTTGTCTTGGTTGTTACTATGGATGGTTCGGTGACTTCTTGATTGACTTCTCTATCTCGAGGGCCAGAGGCCCGTATATGTACAATCTCCCATATGCGTACGCGTATGCTCTGACATGAGACGCATCACCCTGGTCCTGATGCATATCCTCATACAACCATCATCTTCATACAAGTCTTCATTCTCATACAAGACATCAGACGGTGCTGAGACTCACGATCCAAGTACACAGGCAACATTGGTTACTACGTACAAATCTGTGTGAGAAGCTATGACTAGCTGTAGACAGCAGTCACGGACACAGTAGTTCAGGGTTTCTACATTCACCTACATATATGCAACAATAATGTTTCGCAGATGTTAGCTGAAGCAATATCTGAGGTCATCAGCGAGACTTATAAAGACGCCTGTGCTGGGCAGAACTGATTCGCCGACGGAAGACTGGGGGACTTCTATAGTCGTTCCAGATATTTCTTGCCGGTTTCTCGTATTACAATAATTCACTGAGAACTCATTCATGCTGCAGATACTAGTGTTACTTCATCGCATTTAACAATCCGTGTATGAAACCACCTACATTGGCAGCTGTTGATATATATCTATTACTTATCGGCATTTAAAGTCTCATGGCCATTGCATACGTACCAAATTCTGACAACCGAATCTCCCTTACCGTCATCAAAACACGGCCTTCCAATCGTTCTACCTGAATTAAGCTAGCCCAAATATTACCGTCCGCGTCGGAAAGGTTATTGTTGCAGGTCACCCAACAACACAGTCCAACACAGCTGAGGGGAGGTGGACGGGTTTAGAGGCCGTGGTATTCAAAGTAAAGATACCCATTGTGCCCTCCGTTGCATAGCGGTAGTGGGTGGGGAAGTCACAACTTGAACTCGAAGGATATCCTTAAGGCAGTGGCGGGGAAAGGAAGGAGAAGACAGAAAGACTCCAAAAGACACTCCAGCTATCTAAGCGAGGGAGGAGAAAAGCTGAAACGCTGGCACCTTCTAACCCTAACTAGTAACATCTACAAGCCCACAATAAGTGCCAACCATTGACCGTACTCGCCTCAACTAAGTCAAAATAGGAATATTTTCGGGGATATCGTAACGCAAATGTCTTCTCGATAAACGTAACGCAGGTGACGATCGTCACCACCGAAATTGTCACACAGATATTTCTTTGACCATGGAACAGGGGATGCCGATATTGGAGGAGATGAATCAAGTGAAGAAGAATGCTTCGCTCCACTCACCCGTGCACTCCGGACACCGAAGTAGAAGTGAACTACCAGTATAGCAGCCAAAAGCAGCAAGCACACAGCGGACACTGTTCCCAAACACGACAACGCGATCTATCGATTGTATCTGGATGGCGATAAATTGTTGGATTTAATAATTCTGGAGTTTATCTCGGTGTTGTACTCACACGCTGTCCCAAACCGAGGCCGTTAGAAATTCCATGATCGTAAGGTTGCCTACAGGGTAAACATTAGGTCTATAATGTAAGTCAACGCCAAGAAGATGTAGGAACCGGGCCCCGAAAGTGATGTGTACTGATATCGCTGATTTCGATTATGAAGAAAGATTCGATTAGGCTAGGTAATGCCGCGGCGGCGATAAGACTCGAAAAGATAGGTATTTCCAGCGCCATCACATTGCCATCGAATGCGCCAAGGATGAAAACTGTTGTCATGGCAAAAGACTATAGGGACTATAGGACTTCGGCTGCGCTCTGCTCCATTTTCGAGAATAAGGCCTGAAAGTTTCGCAGTCGCTGATTGTATATACACTCCAAGTCGTACCCCCACTCCATACATGTCACCGGAGCCTGTGAATCCGCAATCACCGTCAGACCCCTTTTTCGCTGATGTGGCTGGCATTTCTGACGGAACGGCGGTCGGTATTGCCGCGGTGGTAGCTAAAGCCTTGTTACTGGGGGCTGACATCGGGCTCCTCCGTCACCGATACAATACGGTTGGAAAGTTAAGCTGTACTCATCGTACTCATTCCTGTATGTGGGTACAGCAAACCCACTGCTGGCAAGTTGAAAGCAATAACGTCCATAACAAGACGCATCTCGTCGACTATTGTACTCGGAAATAACCAATGCGACCGGGCGTGAACTAAGTATAAGTAAATTGCCAATTCTCGTTGAACAGAATGCGCACGCATACAGCTAATATTGTTTTCAAAAGTGGCGGAGGATATGTAATATTGACTCCTACTAGCTGTATACCTCATACTGTCATTCCAGCCATACACGAGCCATTCAAGACAGCACATAGACTACGCCTCATCCAAAGGCATAGATACATGCAGTCAGCTTCGAATTAATGTTTCGGGGAATAGCTGCGTGTCGCTATATAATTTGTAGGGAGGCTTAGTTGTATCTCTACAACTTCGCCTTCTTTGTTGCTGTTGCTGGGAGGTCCAATTGTTAAAGAAGGACGAGTTCATCTTCTCCAGGCCGCATACATCTCAACTATATTCCACTAATAAACGTAGTAAGACCAACAGCACCAATGCCATGGAAACATGAAGTTTTATAAAAATGGCAGCTCTATGTGCTTCACTTGAGAGCCTAACAAATAATTGAATGATATCTTCCTAAGTGGTCCGGTCGGCAGCTAGCCTTTCATAACAACTAGGCTAGGTCAACTCCCGAAAGCATCCGAAGCTAGTATGAAAGCCTTCATACGTTATGAGGATAGTTGGCTTGCCTGCAAAGTTGCCTTGATGCAAGCAGGCGACGCTAATCGTGGATATACTTTGCATATTTTGGGCCGAATCTTGAAGATCTTTTTGTAGGGATTCCCTTTTAGGTTAATCGTTGCGACTCTTAATAATTATGGCGTATCACTTATTGCCGACCCATTCCTTTTGCTACGTCCGACGTTGTCTCGGTATTTGTTGGCATTAATGACTTTATCAACTATTATTACTCTCCTGTGAGATAAACTGAGATATACTCTAGTCCCCAAATCGGCGCATTGGTTGCAACCAATTGGACATCATTATATATCACTCGAGCTGCTGGGTGAAGGGTTTGTTGCATGAACCTGACCGAGCTGAGCTTCAAGCTGAGCTGATGTCGGGGCACACAGCCGGTAGGGCATAAGGCACCCAACTACCTTGTATATATCTCGAGTCTTTCTCCTGCTCTCCAGTCTCTGTACCTTAAGTCTATTCACAAGGTTCTCCCCTTCCATATTTCAACTGGGTTTTCGATGGATGCCGCATTGGAATATTTATGAGCCCTACCTAGTTAATATTCTGGTTTGGCTCAAGAATGAGTCCTCTCTTCTTTGATGCCGCTCTGTTGATATGTAAAACCTTCGCAAGCCTACTATTATGAGAGCGATCGGCTGTCAAAGTAGAATGTTCTAGTCAGGTCACGGATAATGTCAGTCCACGGAGTTACCGGTCAGTTCACAGAGCTCCGTGAACTGACTTGAAAATATATACTAAACTAATGACACTCAACAAAATAAAAATTACTTCATCGCCATTGCTACAATCAACTGCGTCCCTCAACGTCGTGGTGCAACTACAATTACACTATGCTCCATGTCATTATCAGCAACCTCATAATTCATTGTCCTCTTTCTCCTCTTTATGTTCGTCCATTGCGACTTCTTGTTCTGTCCGATCACTCTGTGCCCCATCTTCAACCGAACTGAAGTTTGTCTGTTCACATGCATCTCTGTGTGTTCGATCGATGATACTTTGAATTATGACTCCATACAGGCGGAGCAACTGCTGAATTCTCTGCAAGTTTGAATGTACCAGATGGACCTGTACGATCCCCGGTATTTGTACACCTTGAAATAAGATTTCTATGGCAATGAAGTGTGCACTCAACCTGTGATTTCAAATACTTTTAGTGAATTGTAGAACAGTTCGCTTTACACTCACGCGTAGTTAGATAAGTTCTGCAGGGGATTGGAGGCGTGCAGCTCCCCGAAGAGTAATTATAGAGAATTGCTGGTTCTGTCATAGCTAGATCATCTACTCAGTTGCAATCGATCTATGTAAATCAGTATACTGTGGTCCGTGTATACCGAGATCGTCTACATCACCACAGATCTATACATGCGCTAGTATTCAGCTTGATTGAAGGTATTTAGTTGCGCTACTTGGATTCAGGTAGTAATGACCGGTTGAGTGCCCATACTTGAGTGCGCATATATGTGAACAAGACATACATACATACGAGACACAAATGGGCGACTGTACAAATCTAAGGTAATACTTTGTAAACTAACTCGTTACTTTGCTGAGTTCACAAACTCTGAGTTGACTGGTTACTTCATGACGATCTGTTGCCACTCTGTGAAGTAACTGGTCAGCTCATGGAGTGTGTGCGTTCGGTGAAGTGACTAGTTCATTCATAGAGCTCAGTTACTCTGCGGGTTGACCGGTCACTTCGTGGACTGACATCCTCCGTGAACTGACTAGAACATAGAACTTTACATGACTAGCGCTGAGCCTGAACTTAAGTTACCCCATACTACACTTTGCATTACCCGGCTGTCACACTTCGCTTCTACGTCGCGTTTAACGGTTACAAACGCCGCAGCGCTTCTCATCACGAGCTTTTTGAACGATAATCTTAACTACGATGGCCCCTAAAGCGGTTCACCTGGACGTGTGCCTCTACGGCGCCGACCTACGGCTCCGCCTAACTACGCCGACTTCCGAAACAGCCTACCTCGTTTCCTCTCACCAGCTCTGTAACAACTCCCCCGTCTTCCGCAACCTCGTCGCTCAAGCCCGCCATGTCCTCTCTCAGAACGAATATCGACCTCAGGGTACTAAAGTTTTCCCCGAATTACTCCTCACGGGTAGCCATCCAATCGCATTCGGCATCGTGCTCTACGTTCTACATGCACGCCCCGACCAGCTTCCCGAATCTGTATCATTCGAAACACTGTTAGAGGTTGCTGCCGTCTGCGAGGAGTACCGATGTGCGGCTGCGATGCGTCCATGGGATGAGTTATGGATAAGGCCATGGCGGAAGCACGCTTTGGATCCCGGGTACGAGAACTGGTTTTTTATTGCATGGGTATTTGGCGACCAGTACGTATTCAGGAAGTTAAGCAAGGAACTTATCAAAAATGGAGTTTTAAAAAGCGGGAGTATTGGTCTGGTAATTAGGGGGTATACGAGTGAGGTAGAACTGGATCACCGTATTTCGCGGAGTATCATAGGTTCGCGGTCACCGGGGTGTAAGGGAATGCACTACCTTGTAACTGATATTGCAATGCAGACGCGATAATCACGCAGAAAGCCACGGTAACAGACGGCCTGATGCGGATATGCGCTTCGTTATACTCGAAATATGAAGACACAAACGCGGAGACTCGCCACTGCAAACACCGCTCCGAGCTCCTGGATGCGCAGGCGTGCGACAACATGAGATTCGGCGCGTTGCATAAGGGATTTAAGCAGCTTGGTATATTGCCGCCCCCAGGCTCTCACTTCGAGAACATCACGCTATGCGAACTGCTGGAAAAGCTGCGCAGTGTGGACGATTACTTGAAACCGGTGCATAAATCCGAACACTGTGAATGTAACCCTTTTCCTGAATTGTGGAAGCGTGTGGAGAAGGTGGTTGATGACATCCTACCGCTTCAGTTATCCGAGTTTCACAGGGATGCTGGAGTGGGAACGGGATGCACAAGGTGGATGGAGGCTTTGCGAGAACAGCAGAGTAAAGTGTTATAATTTCGATTCACTCCATATCTTACTGTTCCTAGGTAGTTTCTCTGTGTACGTACGTTATCGCGTATGTAATCACGAAGAAGTGCGGAATAGCTAGTTGCATGATACCATAAATACAGTAGGTTAAAGTAAACTAAAACAAGACTAGCAGTCAAGTGATATTCCCTGATAACAGAGCTTTCAAATGGTAATCCGGGTTGTTTCTCAGGGCATTTGCATGCCCCAATGGAATACGGGATTGCATTCAAAGTGTTTCGGGGATGTCTGGCCAACTGAGCCATATTCTAGATTGATGTACTGAAGGTAATACCAGATGCTTCTTGGTGCACAGTATATCTACAAACTGTCCGACTCTTTCGGATTAGAAAATCATTTTACAATACCTCTCCTTCCCGTCTCAAGGATTCGGTACTCGCTGTTCAGGGGGTTGGCCTATGTTTGACCCCTGCGAATGTAGCCGAGTCGATGAGAATGTAGTAAGCGTGTGCGATTAGCCGTAGAATCAAGGAGCATGAGAACCTATAACAAAACGCTAATCTTGTTTTTTACTAACGCGCTCCTGACGTTAAATTAAGCTTTCTCTAGCGGATTGACTGCAACCTGGTAATCGAGCATATTACTACATGCAAAAGGGGGGTTTCTTAACGGCGGTCGTCTGACTGTTATCCTTATATGACTATAGCGCAGCCATCTAGATACCGTTTTTCATAACAATGCTTAACAGTTGTATGATAACGACGGTCTTACGACTGCAGTTAAAACCCTCCCTTTTTTCATTCTGTAGCCATCTTATATAGCTGTCGACCTTTGCAAAGGCACGCATTAGGGAATGCACCAATAACTTTCTGCTGAATTTCAAGACTGCGCAATTTAATATGTGACTGGATATAATACTGGTTCACCCACGAAAATGGCGGTTTTTGTCGCGGAATGTAGGTATTACGCAATGGCCAAGAAATCTCACGCTATCTAATCTAATCCTATCTCATCTAATCCATCATATCTCCGTCTCTCGTTATCTCACCCTCCATCGATCTCTATCTTTATGGACTTCTTATGGCGGTCCTGTGCATGACGACTTCTTTTGAATTCATTTTCATTGTCGTTAGCTATTGCCATCATCTTGTGGCATTGAGTCATACTAATCACTCGCCTGGGTCCTTAGTGTAGTAAACTTTCCACTAATCGAGTGTGAGTAGTATTAATACGTCTGATTCTCGCAGTTCGTTCTGTCTTGATCTCTATTACAATATAAGTACGTGGTTTATCTCCTAAAAGCAACAAGATACGTCATTTGCGAAATACCGACTGATCGTGTATGATGATAACTGTGCCCGAACTGAGCCTGTGCGGTGCAGCATGATTCATTGATTGTAGGGCCGTAAGATCAATCTAAACGAACAAATCTGTTAAATTAATGTTATTCGAGATAAACCCCGGTTACCGATCATTTCTTCGCCCTCAACACTTGACTGGCTTGTATCGCGGAAATTTCTGGTGCGGCTCTTTGTGTACTTGCTGTACAGTACGCTGGACATGTACAGTACTACATCCTCGGTGAGTGTGGTGACACAAGGTTTTCCCGGGCCGGTGAGTTAAGAGTTGAGGCGGGGAAACATGTTGCCAAGTTGAATGCAATCATGAAGAAAGCGGAATAGCTAGCGTCTTCTCTCAATTAGAGAGAGGAAAAACTTCATTGCTACTTACACTAACTTGCTGTGTATAGCCGATCAGCAGCCTTGAGGAAGGGAGACCTCGGCCAGATTATCGCGGTTACATAGGATAACCTCAGGGTTCTCAACATTCGAGCCCTTGCTTTGAGCTGCGTGAAAGAGACGGAACCTGGTCGAGTGATACCACAATAACCGGCCTTTTAAAGAACGTTCCGGCTTGTTTCGGAAGGGATCGACATGCATGAAAGGAATATGAAATTACATCCGAAGTGATTTCGGGAGTCTCGGATTGTGTTGCGTGTTGCTTACTCCTCGTTATATCTAGCAACCAATTCTATTGCATTAGAGAGATTGTCGATAATTCGTCTCGTCTACCTCTGCAAGATTGATCCATACTCGTTTCTCAGGGGGCCCGTATCTGTTTGAGTAGTGCGGCATAGCTAGCTTGATGTAAATGAGGTGGATGGTAGCAGATATTCAGGTGAGCGTTCTCCATCTGCTAGTGAAACCCAACAATGATAATATCATCAAGCTCAATGTGCAAATTTCCCGGCAGTTTTGTTGCTATGCAATAAATCCCCACAGAAGCTCTTGTTAACTCAGAGACTCAAGTGCTGCGGCAGTAATCGAGATCTAGCAAGAGTGCGGGCCAAGGAGCGGGACTATGTCTGGAACATGAGACCGACACAACAGTGTAGGTACACGCCAAACCCAATTGATCCTGACGTTAAATTAAACTTTCCCTTGCAGGACTAAGACCTGGAAGTTCGCCTCGCTTACCTCTGGCTGTGTATCGTTACTGATCTGCACATGGGGGCATTCGCTAGTAGCTTTCTCACAGCGCGATCTGCCATGTGACAAGTACTAGCATCTCCGGCTTTTGTTGAAGATGCATTCGGATCTGCATGTACGAATACGAATTTTTCGAGTGACAGTTGTGATACACCCCCGATTCACTACCTCCTACCCCTGCCGTCTTCTCACGGTTCACCCCTCCGATTAAACGGCCCGAGGCCCGTTCCCTGCTCTTCCCCACAAATAATGCAGTCTGTAAATCGCTTTCAAAACATTTATAAATATATTAATGCATCGAATTACCCCACTAACCCCGCCCTATCGCAACGAATCCCGGTCGCATTCCGTTCCTTTACTCCCAAGGTGTCTTGTCTCGTGCCCGTCACGTTGAACCCGAAATGCTGCTGCGACTACTTCTCAAATACATCCGGTACGTTGGACGTGTATCATGCATTCGGCGGGTGTGGTGGCACAAACGTTTTCCTGGTCGGTGACTCAAACATTGAGGTGGGGAAAGCGTCGTGTTGTCCAGTCCAACTCCTCCAAGTCGTCCTCTTCTCAAACAAGACTTCATCCACGGCGCTTGTATCTAACGGCCCACCAAGACGCGTTGGGTATACCGTTCTGCCGGTGAACTCTGAGTTTTAGCTCTCCGGCCTTGGCCTCACTCTGGCGCTAGGTACCGTGCTACGCCAGCTCTCAACCGTCTGGTCGGATTTCATTTGAACTTGTCATATCCCGTAACGGGTGTCTTTACTAACACCACCCAAAAGACCCGGGCCTAGCCTACTAGTCCTCTCTGCCAAAACATCCACAATGCCGCCAAGCGGCCTCAAATACGCCACTGCTGGCCTGACAGGCCCCTTCAACACCTGCGTTCGATCGTACGACATAATCACCCCCGGTAGCCGGGACCAGCACGTCCTCCTGACAAAGATCAATATCGAAAAGATGCGGCTGGTAGCCTGGGGCAGAGCAGTCGGGGTGTGTACAGCAACAAACGCACCGGGCATTGAAATCCCACCATCGGAGAGTCTCCTCCGCCCAGACATCCGCGTGGCGCTATTCGAAATCCTCAACTCCATCCAACTCACCTTCACAGATGCAGACCGACTCGTGAGCCAATACGGGCTGCAGCAAAACCTCGCAAATTCCACACAGCAGCAGTTCCTCCGCGGAGGCGCCGGTAGCGAGGACTTCCCCGGCAGCATCCGCTGGTGTCTCAAGGACCAAGCACTGGACCTTCTCGCCTCGCACCTGCACGGTTTCAACAATTCCTTACTCGCCCTGATCCCGGACCGGGCCGCAGACGCGAACCGTCTGGTGGAGGCCGAAATCGACTCGGTCGACGACGTGGACACACTGCGGATGGTGGAAGACGCATCGAGCGAGCTGAATGCCGATATCTGCGGCATGGCCATCATCCGGCGGATATTATTCAAAAACGGGCAGCTGCGTTCCCGGGCCGATGCACCCCGCCATTCTGTGCTGCTGCAGTATTTTTCGGGGTTGTCGTCCGTTCCGCCGAAAGATGTGGTTGAACCGGCCCTGCCCTCCAACCCTCCGCGTCGAAGCACACCGCCGAAAGATATGGTTGAACCGGCCGAGCCGTCTAACCCCCCGCGTCATGGCACACCGTCGGATGGAGCGCAAACCCCGAGATCATTCCAATTCACGCCGCCTGTTCCTACTCAGAATGCGCTGGAAGCGGAAGAACCTGACTTGTCGTCGTATCACGTGATCCAGCCACAGGACCCGGAAGGGTACACGTACGGTCAGAATCTGGCCCCGATTGTAGCTGCCCTGAGGGCTGCTGATAAGAACCGCTTTATCGACAGTTGCAACCAGCCTTACAGGTTGGCGGGGGAGGTGCGGAAGGCTAGGTACATGCGATCCAATCATTTCTGAATTAGCTAACTTGACCGCGAAGGACGGACGCGGATTATTTTGGGTACATCACGCCGGTGGGTGATGATATCGTGGGTCCTTTCCCCCCGTCTGACGGAATTCGGAGCTAAGCGATGGTGTAGTCGGATCTTATTGGCTGCTTTGAAGGCCCGGTATGTCGAAGGATTGTTCAACCCCCGCACTTGATGCTCACGGAACTCGTAGCTATTCACCCCCTACCAAGGTGGCATATTCTTCATAAGCGTCGAGATCCCGCCCAACTACCCGATGCAAGCGCCGAGGGCGCGCTTCCTAACGAAGGTCTACCACCCCAATGTCTGCCCCAACGGCGCAATTCATGCCGATATTTTTGGAGGCTTCTGGTCGCCGGCGATCACGTTGGAAGTTTGTATGTACACCCCCCGATACACTCTTGCTCGTCTGACGGGTGCTAGTATTGCTTTCGGTGTCGGTCCTGCTCTCGGAGCCAAATCCTGATGAATCGGTTGTGCTGGATATTGCGGAGATGTGTAGGAGTAATAGAGACCAGTATAATGCGACGGCGGAACGGTTTACGGCGTTGTATGCTACGGCTGATCAGGTTTCTTTGGATCAACCCCGGGTGTGGTGTGGTTAGAGGAAATATGGGTTGCGATTGCAACGATCGGCTTGCTGCCGGACAGGTCATGTTGTGTCGTTGGGTTGCTGGTTCGGCGTGGGCATGGGTGGGGATATGTATTGGTTTGGGAGTCAGGCGTTTATATTCTCTTTTGTCTGATTTTGGTAGCACATGGGGTACTGAGTAGTGTAGCAAGATACAAATACATATGACGTTGTCCCCAGGCCGAGGAGTACTTAGTTCTCTCTCAACTCCCACAACAGAAAGAACTCACCAAACATCCATGTTGACTATCCAAATGCTCTCAACCGTGCGTCGTGGTAGTTTACGATCACTTCTCTCCTCTTCTGAACAAAAATGAGGGTATTATATACCCGCAGGAATTCAAATGACCCTGAATGATGTTATGAAATGGGTAACATCAGAATTTCGTGGGCTAGGGAGACCCGAATTTTGTATCGGCGGCCTTCTCAACGTATGTTAAGCCCAATGAAACCCATGGAATTGTCTTTGGTGCAACTCTCATCACGTAAATAAGTCTGAGCGTTGCCATGCCGGTAAAGTAGCGCTAGTTGAGTCCCACAACGCATCACAACCCGATGCTGCCGTCATACCCGACAGCCTTGTGTGTACATTAAGTAGTTAGAGTACAGCCATGCCCAAAAGTGACGAGACGTGCGAACGGATTTTAGAAAGTCGTCCGCCGATCCCACAACACAAAACCCGCTGGAGCATCTCGTCACATATATGCAGACCAGTAATGTTTAAGTCAGCACATTATCAACTACGGTAGCGTTCAACTCTCCACAATTCAGCTAGAACGAGATATACCAGATGTGAAGGAAGTGACGACAAAAATAATGCCACAGCTTCCCATTCTCACGCTTCAATATTCTAATTCACTATGTCCTAAGGGTAGCACAATAGTTTGAAAGGAAGCGTCAAGTCTCGTGCACAGCATGCCGTCAGAAAATCCCTTCTCCAATAGAACTCACCTCCCTAAACGCAGCCAAGAACTATCCTATGGTCGGATTTTGCCGATGCGGCTGAAAACTTGTAGTTAAACGGGGCTTAACCTATAGAAGCGCGCGAATTTCGGGGCTTACGAGGCGGGGTATGCTGCCTTGTCAAATACAAGAGTCGCACTTACCCACTCCCAAACTATCGCTACATCTCACGAAACCTGACCAGCAAAGACGCGTCGTACCATACGTTCTATCAAAACCGTTGATCAGCTCCTCCCAGCACGACTAGTGTGGTACCATATCCTTTCCAGCTCTCTGTGCTGGAGCGAATGTCTATGCTGACACGTCGAAGGTAATTCTTATTCATCATTACTGCTACTGTCGCAAATCGCTCCTCCAGATAAGAGTTTTCAAAATGGAAGCAACTGGCCTCGGTATCGGCATTGGTGGTCTTATAGGCCTCTTCAGCACCTGCGTCCAATCCTACGAGTTGATCAACCTGGGCGCGTCTCATGGACGGGATTACCAAGTTCTTCTCACAAAGTTGAAGATAGAAAAAGCCCGTTTGATCAGCTGGGGTGAGGCTGTCGGATTATACACCATAATAGACGATTGCGACGATCGACAACTGGAACTTGAAATGGCAAATTCTTACCACGAGAGCCTATTTAGACCCCATATACAGGGAACGGTGTTCAGCATTCTCAACTGCATTCAGCTTACCTTCACCGACGTAAACAGGCTTGTCAACCGATACGGCTTGGAACGGGACGACAAATACGATTTAGTTACATCTCGAAACTTCATGCCAGCGGTGAGCGACGGTTATCAAAGATTTCAGAGGCGCATGTCAATGCAACAGCAAAGAGTTGGCTTTTTCGACAAGTTTCGATGGTGCTTGAAAGATAAGAAACAATTCGATGTCCTGGTTTCTGACCTCAATGGTTTCAACGACAGTTTAATCGAGCTAGTTCCCGACCGAATCGTGAACGTGAGACGTCTAGTGAAAGCCGAAGTGGATTCTCTCGACGACGTCTACAGTCTCAAGTTGGTGGAGGACGCTGCAAGAGATATACATGCCGATATCTGCGAAATTGCTAGCGTTCGGCGAGAATTGGTAGAAAACGGAGAGCAACACACTATTCTAGATGATACTCGCATAATATGTAGTTCTGTGCTGTTAGAATATTTTTCTACTTTGTCGTACATTACAACGATGGAGCCCATTGAAACAGACTCATCGGATACTCGGTGTCAGGACAGTGAGGACACGACAGGCGAGTCTCAGAACAGCCTGCTACAACAATCACAGTCTCCAGTGAAGCATAGCAACGCACATCAACAACGAACCACTGTATTGCCGTCTGGACGTAGCTTCCAACCCTGGGATATCACACAATACGCTTGGGGCGAGCGCCTTGCTCCTATTCTAGCGGCGCTGAGGACTGCTGAGGAAGATCGTAACATTGGCTATGTCCCCATCCAGTGATCTCAACCGTCCCGTCCGACGGCCGGGGACGGCAGTGCCGTCCGAGATCTTGCCAGGACGGACGGGACGGCGCCAAGACCGTCCGTCCCGTCCTAGCATATGAATGACGGCTGGACGGCCGACATCCACCGTCCCCGACCGTCATTGGGCGGTTACAGAATACTCATGTCGCCGAGTGCTAAGCTCGCTACGTGATATGGCACCGTGATGTGGCACAGTGGCTGCGCAGCGTTAAAGCCACATCACTTGGCGAGCTTAGCACTCGGTGACATGAGTATA
>Ga0307515_10000760_pt1 | contig 74258 bp, 70 predicted proteins | sample 17_EM_MG_FD_194513 | JGI IMG/M metagenome (GOLD analysis project Ga0307515, IMG submission 194513) | Populus trichocarpa ectomycorrhiza microbial communities from riparian zone in the Pacific Northwest, United States - 17_EM | ecosystem: Host-associated > Plants > Roots > Unclassified | place... | reverse complement strand
TGCTCTGCTATGCAACGCGACCCGTCGCCTGGGCGACGGGAAGCGTGTAATTCTCCGTCAGAGGGTACGAGGTTCCGTCAGAGCCGTCAGAGCCGTCCGGAACACCCGGGTGTTTCAGACGGAAACTTGAGTTGTTGCTGATGTACAACACTGTTTGGCCTCAATGTAGGCAAAGATTAGATTTATCTGGGTCAATAGTAGTGGTAGCAACGGTTCCGGACTGCTGCTTCAGGTCTCGGTCTCGGTCAGAACCGAACCGTCGCCAAATATGTGGTCTGGATTTTCAACGAACCCGAACTGTCTATTCGGATATGGTTCGATGGGCATCACCTAACGTATCACAATTGTGCACATAGTCAGCGGGTTGTCCAGCGGGTCCATCTGTAGATTTAGATAATGCTCTTGCTTTTCCTGTTTGATAATGGTATTTGATCAAAATCAGTTAATTAACATCCAGAAATACCATTTTGATCACTTTGCAGGTTGCAACATTGGCAATTTTGGAATCAATATTTTGCCTTTTGTGTTTTGTATTTAGGTGTACTGAGGCAGTCAATAGTTCAGTTATGATCGCATATATCCGCGCAATGCCTTGATTACCCAATGTACAAGACCAAAAATCATTCAGGCTCTGTTGACACTCATTTTCAGAATGGGGCAGAGAGCATGCTGCTGTTGCTTTTGATGCCAACGGCAGCTAACACATCATTTATGGATCTCTGCAACCGATCGCCACTTAGATGACCCAAGATTCTAAGCCAGAAATCGTTGAGACTCAGTTGACACTCATTTTCAGAATGGGGCAATGACCATGTTGCTGTCTTTTTCGCCTATACAGGCAGCAAATACATCCATTATGCCTAATCACTACCAGATCACTTTGTAATTACCTGACTTAGAAGACCAGAAATCGTTGACTCTCCATTGACGCTCATTGTCATGATGGGGTCTCAAACATTGTACGCATTATTGTGCCTGAAAAGGCCGCCAATACAGCGTATATGAATTACTATCACAAATCTACACTTAGATAACCCAAGATTTGAAGCCAAAAATTGTTGACGCTTGGTTGATGCTTGGTTCCAGAATGGGGCAGGGAGCGTGTCGCTTGCTGTTTTGCCTATAAAGGTGGCCAATACAACGGTTATGCTACACAGCGATTGAATCACTTTACAATTACCCTGTTTACAAAACCAAAAATCATTGACACTCCATTGACGCTCATTTTCAAGATGAGGTAGGTAGCCTGTGGCTATAATTTTTGCCTATAAAGGCGGCCAATACTTCGATTGTGTATAACCACAACCAAGTCAATTTCTAATTACCAGACTTACACGACCTAAAATTGTTGATGCTCCGTTGATGTTCATTTTGCAACAGGCCTATCCCCAATATTCAATCATTTGAGTTGGCGTAGGCTATCATTCACATCGTTTTGGCAGCCTTTCTAGCGTTTTCATTTACTTTCTCCTTGATCACTACATTGTTCTTTAATAATACATATAAAGATATCCTTTAAAATATACTTTACAGTGTCCGCTAATTGTAGATAATAATACAATCACAACCTCGTTCCTTTGGATGAATCCTCGTCATCCCTTGCAGGTTCGCTCAATAGGCTGCTCTGGTCTATAAAATGAATGTTAGCTGCATTACCACACAGCGGATAGTGTACTAACCAGTGGATGTTCCTTCATTGGTCAGCATATTTGGATCAAAATCTGTACCATGCTGGCTATCCTGGTCATATGCATCAAGGGTAAAAAATTCAGCACGAGGAGGAGCAGTATGTGAATTCATATATCCGGCATGCATATTGACGATCTGGGAACACTGAGCCCCGGCATTGGTCCTGTGTGGCACGACAGGCATTCGGGGCAGATGTGGCGTTGGCCCTTGAGTCGGCTGTTTGCGTGGGTCGGGTGGAGGTGCACCTGTTCCATTGCGTCTCCAGTGTATCTGCGGATTCTTTGCAGTGCCACTGTGGCAAGAAAGGCATCCGTCTGCGTGGTTTTGATGAAGCATAGCCGGGTGTCTTTCTATTGCAGCCTTCACCATTTGATGCCTAGGAAACTCGACACCCTGCTTCTTCCTGTTTCGGACTTTGGCGAGAGGTTTCTTGATCAGATATTGCGTTTCCTTCGTTGCAGCACGTTAAAACCCACCATTCGCCATTTTGGCCATAGTCAAGGCAAGGCTCATGTCGGACTGTTCGAGCTGTGCCCAACCTCCTTGCCTTCCCATAGTTGCAGATATGTTGAAAACCTTCAAGAAATGAGTTGCTGCCCTAACAATGAGATTTGGCTAGTACCTTGACCATATATGCTTACGTAGCCTCATCTAATGTGATTAATGCCTGATTGTTCAACTGCTGGGGACACTGATCACAAAATTTGTGGGCGAAAATCCCAGAGCTCAGAACATCATGATAGTTGATTTCGTGGAATGTGCTGAGAAATGCCTTGGTCGACCATGGAGCTTTCCCGTTTCAAGAGGTAATAAATTTGTCACGTAGCTCCCTGTGTACACCCGCTGTATGTCATACAGTCAACTGACCTCCGTTCGCCATGGTATGAATATAGTCATATCCAATTGCACGCTGCTTCATATTCTTGCTGCGTCCGGTCTTGCGGACAGTTTTCAAATCTGCATCCTGGGTCATATTTTTGGTGGCTTCATTGGCAGCGTCGCTGTGGACTAACTAGTGTCTACAATCTTGCTGTGTGCCAAGAAGTGACCAATGGAATGAGGCACCGATTGATCGGCTTGCTTCGTATCCATCACCACCAGGCTGAGGTGTTCGTGTATCCATGACTTGGTGGAATGGAATAGGAGATGAAGATGATAACAAAAGGAAGTGGGAAGTCCTGAGTAATATATAGTGAACTTCATGTAAGAATGGAATAAGTTGCAGCCAACTTGTCCGTCATACTCAACATGAATCCTGCTGCATATGACTGCAAGTTGCAGGTGTTTCCCACCATCTTGCGATTTGCTGTAAGTCGGTCCGATGATCTTTGTTCATTTCCATGGACAAATTGAGGTGTATGACAGCCGAAATGTTAGAATTGTCAGATATAATTAGGACATTCTTCGAAGGAAAGGATGTCTGCTGATGTTTGTCATAAAAAATCCCTCGGATAGTACATGAACCTGACGCTAACAATCCAGTCATATCTTACAGTTTGCCTAACTATTCCCATTTTATTGACAGTCAAAACCCAGAGTTTGGTTTGTTCAAGTTGAGTAAACATACCAACCTTGACATAAAAGACGCAGCTTGCCTCCATATTGTCCATATCTTGCAACATCCAACTTCTCACCTAACAACAAAGTCAATGTAAACTACAATGGTCAATGCTCCAAAAAAGAACATTTCACCACGTCCGGTGGGCAAATACCGCAAATTGAAAAAGCGGTCCAGACGACGACGTCATCAAGCAAATGAAAGCAAGAGCGGCTTGGAAGCAGCAAGAGTCCGAGCCCTTGGGGCACTGCGCAGCGTGCGATTCAAAAAGAAGCTTGCAGCCGAGAAATAATGAGAAATGCACATCTTATGCAACAAAGAGAAAGAGACATGGATTAAGGATTATGTTGAGAGAGAAACAGCTGTGGCAAGAAAGCGAGTTGAAGATGCAGAGGCAGCGATTAGGCAGGAGCAAGAAGACACAGGGACAGCTGAAAACGTGGGGTTGACGACCAGAGAGCCCAAAAAGACACTCAAGGAGAACATGATGGCTATCGAAGACAGCATGAGCAATCATGCAAGTTCCGACAATTGCACGGATGGGGAACCCAAGGATGATTAAGAAACAGAGCAGGGCAAGCTGAGCGAAGATGACGAACCTGGATGGGTGATGTGCACAATCTCCAACACAGTACAGCAGCACATGGAGAGGTTTCGGCAGAAGCAGATGAAGCTTGACGAAATGACAGAACCAGGATGTGGGGACGCAGCCGATTACATTGGGGAAAGAGATAAGAAGTCGAGCACATCCAAATTGAAGGTTCCGGCAGTCATTACACCACAAACGGATGATGATGCAGCTGCTCCTGCACCCACGACACTTCGAGAGCATATGGAGTATCATGATGTTATCCCCGGAATATTGCAAATGCTGCAAGTGACTCCTCGACCAGGAGGTAGTGATAATAGGTGAGGTTCTGTGAAGCCACGATGGAACACAGGTAAAGTCGGTCCCGTACCCGCCAAGGAGCCCAATTGATCACCTATTCAGAATCGGCAGCGTGTTGAACCCGTAAGCTTTTACATCTGCATATAGCCTCTGCGGCTGATTACCATATAGAAATCGGATTCGGACGAAAACATGGTGACAGCTCCTGCCTCAGCGGAGGAATTGATGGTGAAATTTGTAGTTTTGATGTCAATTATCGGTGAACAGCAATTTGTGTACCAATTGTGATCTGTGTCAGCATTGTCTTGAGTTCAGTGACCGAATTGTGTGATATGATAGTTCCTCAGTGTGTGCAGAACGGTCGTACGGGCCATGGGACAGTTCTAGACTCCAAATCAACTTGATCAACCGCCAACAAACTCGATATCGTCCTGCCTGTTATGTTTAAGTGAGAAACCGAAAGCTATATTAGTGACGAAATATACTATCGAAATTTATGAGGGTGATAGTATATGAGTCATAGAAGGAGCAGTCCGTGCTGGATATGAGTCAGATTGAATGATGACCATCATGCTGCATTGACCCACGTATCCAACTGCATAACTCTCCATACAGCCCTGGTGAACATGGTTGAGATATTTAAAATTGCTTACAGTATGTCATGGGAATCAAGGAGAAGGAGCTGGATGAGGATAGTTGAGGAAGTCGAGCTATATTAATCAAAAACCAGTGAAATGATCTACATGTCATAAATTGCCGGCCGAAAGCGCAGGAATGTGATAGGTCCACATCATTACTCACTCAGATAACGTGGACAGAGGTTGATCAGAAATTGAGAGGCCACAAAGCTTCTGGATTCAAATAATAATACTTAGAAATGCATTTGTAGATGTCAATAATGAATATGCGATTTGTTGCATACAATCATTGTGTGTACGACAGCTCTTTCGATCTGTTTAAAGTGAGTGTCAACAGAGAGTCAACGATTTTTAGTCTTACACATTCAACAATCAAAGAGCTCTGTTGTCTCGTCCTTCCAAAGTGAATGTGTTGGTCGGCATTATTGCTGAAAAGGCAAACAATACGCTCGTTGCCCCATTCTAAGAATGAGCATCAATGGATGGTCCATTATTTCTGGCCTTGGATCTTGGTAAATCCAAGGGCTGTGCGGCGACATATACCCACAATCGAAATATTGGCTGCATTTTTGGACAAAAATGCTGTGACAACATCGCTAATATGTCCTCAAAACGAATGTCAACTGAGCATCAACAATATTTGGCTTTGCATTTTGTAAAACCCAAAGGCTGTGAGTCGCGATTAACTCATAATCAAACTGTCGGCCGCCTTTCTAGGCAACAATGATCATGACAACATCGCTACTATGGTTTGAAAATGACCATCAACGCAGCGTCAACGATTTCTGGTCTTACATCTTGGAATATGCATGGGCTGTGCAGCAACATCAACCAATAATCGAACCATTGGCCACCTCTCTAGGAAAGGACGCTTGGGGCAACATCGCTACTGTGTCCTAAAAATGAGCGTCAATGGAGCATCAACAATATTTGGCCTTGCATCTTTCAAAATTCAAGAGTGGTTTGGCGACAGAAATCCATAATCGTGATAGCAGCCGCCTTTCTAGACAATAATGCTTGCCACAACATCGCTACTATGTTCTAAAAACGATCGTCAACAGAGTGTCAATGATTTGTGGCCTTGGATCATGGAAAATGCAAGGGCTGTGTGGTGACATTAACCCATGATCTAACTATCAGCCGCCTCTCTAGGCAAAAACTCTTTGGGCATCATCGGTACTGTGTCCTAAAAATGAGTGTCACCAGAGTGTCAACAATTATTGGCCCCGCATCTTTGAAATTCCAATGGTTGTGTGGTGACATTTATCCATAATTGTCGTATCGGCCGCCTTTCTAGGCAAAAATGCTTGCGATAACATTGCTACTATGTTCTAAAAATGATAGTCAATGGAGTATTAAAGATTGGTGGCCTTGCATGTTGCAAAATCCAATGGCTGCATGGCGACATTAACCCATAATCGATCTACCGGCCGCCTTTCTAGGCAAGAATGCATGTGACAGCATCGCTACTCTGTCCTGAAACTGACAATCAATGCAGCGTCAACAAAGCGTCAACAGAGCATCCAAGATTGTTGGTTGTGATTTGTGCAAAATCCAAGGGCATTGCATCGACATACACCAATAATCAATGTATACGCTGCCTTTGTGAGCAACAATGCCAGTAACAATTCCGCTACCCCCCTGTAAAAATCAGTGTCTGCGGAGCGCCAATCGGTTGTGTGGTGCTCAGTACGTTTCCCAGCAATGAAATGACTTGCATCATTCGTAAATAGAGTTTTCAACGGTCAGTCATGTCAGTATGCCCCGGTATACAATGTCACCTCTATGCATGCAGTGTCTCACAGGTCTTACTTTTGTCTGTCCTGTAGCTCAAGAGTCAATATTTATGCACCAGCATTCTACTTAACAATAATGTAACTTTTGACAGTCTCTCAACTGGAATTAAACAGCTTTCAAATTCCGACAACCATGTCGGATTCCAAATCTATGAATACCTCGTGGCTAGAGGTTATATTATCCTCCAAAAATAGGGGTGTCTTTAATCGCGATTTGAGTGACCTTACTCGACAAATCATATTTGATGCTTGGTGGGCTTCAATCAATGTGGGCTCGAAACGTCCCATTGCATGGAGTAATTCTAGACATGCACCTTGGTGGCGATTCTATTTTCACTGTGGAATCGAGGAGACTCGCAGCCCTGGGATCATAGGTATTATTTGTCATCAAGTTCTTTGCCATCCATCAGATCGGGACCAGCTCCATGGGGAAACACTTGCTGGTCACAGCGCAGATTGCAAACTTAAATCAATCAACAGAGTCGGAGGTTTCTGAATGGACCAGTGCAACCGCTGATGAGACCGGTATAGCCATGTTGAAGAGACAAGGCAGTTGTGCCGTCAAAAGAGTAAGTTCGCAAAAGAAATTCATCTTCGACAGTTAGATCTTACCTATATTAACCCAATTGACAGACAGAACGCTCTAACCTGGCAGCAATGGACAACCTACTGCCAAATTTCACCAAAATATCTGGAATCGCCACCTCATGTTAGGATTTGTTTCGGCTCCCAATCCTTGGAATGCTATATCAAACCTCGAGCTGCGACAGTCATTCTACACATTACATGCTGAGCTTGTGCAGCCATCCGCCAGCACCCTTTGCAACATCTGCTGGAGCGAATACTCACTTTCAGTGGATGCAATTGAGAAGCAATTGCCATCAAGAGATAAAGTTAGCTTAGCTTTAGATGATTGGACATCCACAAACAAAGTGGCGATAACATCGGTCATAGCATACTGTATTGATCGAAATTGGGCATTGCGAGAAGTACAACTCACATTCGATAAGGTTGATAGCCTGTTCTCTCGCTATTTCGAATGGTTTTTAAGAATACCAGGTCAAGGGTCAACATCCCAGAGCAAGGCAAGCCATACATTTGAAGGAGGATCTGAATCGTTTCGGGCTTACCGACGGCCGTTTGCTTGGAATTCTGACTGAAAATGATTCTTCCAATTACTCGATTACTCAGGAACTGCAATCAACCCTTGAGGCCTCAGGAATCGGGTGGCCTGCCATGAGAAACCACATACCGCGCATGGCGCACATCATTCAGCATGCTTTGGGTGTGTTCATGAGAAATCTCGATGTAAAAGGCCGCACCAAGTCTTGGGAAGCCCATGAGCGCGATCAACAATTTGGAGAGAATGAAAGCACAGACATTGGGAAGAGTCAAAGACTGCAAAAAGAGGGCAATGCTTGAATCCAGAAGGTGTCGGCTATGCGACCGGGTTAGGCAATGATAATTCAGAAAGCACATATTTCAAGTCATTTTGAATGATCTGAAACTGACCTTCATATAGGAGAGAATGCTTGCTGTATTGATTACGCTGACACCTGGTTGTCGAAACTAGATCATTGACTGTCCAAAGGCCAAAGAACAAATAGCAGTACAACTTATTCTGGTTTTGAAAACACAGTAGAATTGGCCATTGGTGTTGCTTGAGCGAACTTACCGATTATGAAAATTCACCCGCCAGTGGCTTAAGAATCCTGAATACAGGGATTACTTGCCACTCTTCACAACACAGGATGAATGGACCATCGTTGAGTACGTCATGGAAATTTAAAGGCCAATCGGAGACTGGACCTTGTGGATGTCGAAAAGGCATACAGTTACACAGCATTATGTCATCACTGTCTACAATGACATGGTTGATCATATGGATGGCGTTATGCGAGCTTTGGCTAAGAAGACAACACAATAGAAGAAAGACTTATACTTCACGGTAAAGGTTCCATGACAGGGGCTGTGTAAATATTATGCGGAAGTCACTTCAACAACCGGTCTGCTTCTCGTATCGGCAGATATCCTTGATCCTTACCAGATGTTGTGATTATGTAGGAAGTGGCACAAGGTGATGGATAATAATCCTGAGGATGAGACTTCTTATACTACCCGCTACCAGGATGCTTTGCTGAAGAATGTGGAGAATGAATACTGGGCCAAGCATCGACGGATGTCCGTCATTAAACCCGAAAATTTCCCGCACACAACCACTTCCCCTTTCTAGAGGCTACTGGATTGGGTCAATCGTCAGTTGATCAGTATGAATTGTCCAGCGATGAAGAAGACAACTTGACACCTGATAGCCTGGTTGAAACTACACCTGGACGATGTGATTGTGCAGCACTCTTATTGACAGCTGCAAGGCTCTACTTGAATTCACATCCTGAAGCACAAAAGAACTGGGGGCAAGTCAATCCTAATCTTCATGATTACCATGCCGATCCCATGAATATTACCAGTACATTTTGGTTACCGGATATCACCCACTGGTGGCGCCAGCAAGAGGAAACGCACTCAAAGTACGCCGATCTCTCCGATGTGGCAAGCCACATAATCTGTCTTATACCTCATGGTGTCAGAGTCGAGGCCAGTTTTTGCCTTGGGCGAGATATTATTTGCTGGAGACAGTCTAAAACCACTGGCAAGACGCTTTGGGAAAATGTTGTAGTAAGGCAGTATGCTCGAGACAAGAATGGAATATTGCCAGGCGATTGTGCCGCATTGGATACCATGGAAACTGAAAACAAATTGCAATTCAAGAAATAGGTGGAGGAAAGAAAATTGCACAGAATGGCTGAGGTGCACAATTTTTTGGATATGTGGCACGACAGAAAAAACCTAAGTGTTACACAGAAGGAATCCCATGCTCAAAACAAGCAAATGACCACCGTAGGATACATTTCAGATACCGCAGATATCATCAAAGCATCCTGGTCAAACTTTCAACGTGATGGTGCAGCTGCATTTAAAATGTCAGAAAGATCAACTTTGCCACCAGCTTTGTCTACAAAGAACCTCCCTGGAGGAGGAACTCAAGTATTGCACGTTCGCTGAATCAAAAGCATCAACCGTCATCCAGTCGAAGGAGACAAGGATAGTACACCTGACAGTATTTCCGACACTGAAAATTGGCTTAACTGGAATTGTCATTTGGACAGTCCAAACGACAGCGAACAGGACTGCAAGGCAGACTATGAATCCCATATAGAGCCAGACAATTGCATCAAGGCTTCAGAAAGCCCAGCACACTGGGTTGTGAGTGCCCAACCAAATGTTCCTGGATTGATTCGGCCAACATGGAGGTCAATGAAAAATGCTGAAACGGGGTTGACGACTATCAGCATAATGGAAACAAGGAGCAATAAGGGAAACAAGAAAAAGTAGGACTGATTGGGTCAATATGTTGTCACCAGGTTCTATATGTTGCTTGACCGAGAATTTCACTTAGAGAAATACTATTGGAGAATAGTGAGCAGTCGCATGAGGATATTTGCTCATAAATAAAACTATAGCAGGCAAAATGTAATATTCAGAGAGATATATCAATTTTGATAGAATGACAGAGGCCTGTGCAAGAATATTACTAGGTTTGGCTTTGCCAACAGGTTGAGTCTCGATTGGACAGATAGGCAACCAATAAGTCCAAATATATATATATATAATTATTGTTGGCAGCAGATATTGACTATACAATACATTGCAATGAGCGTCCATGGAGCGTCAACGATTTTTGGTGTTGCATCCTGGGTAATCAGAATGTCGATAGGTTGCAGACAGTCATAAAAGACTTGCTGGCTGCCTTTATGGGCAAAACAGACTATGATTCCCGCCATGCCCAATCTTGAAAATGAGTGTCAACGGAGGGTGAACGATTGTTGGTCGTGTATCTTTGGTAATCTGGGGGGCAACAGGTTGCAGACAGTCATAAACAATGTATTGGCTACCTTTATAGGAAACTGAGGAAGCAACATGCTCCCTGCCCCAGCTTGGAAATGAGCGTCAACCGTGCATCAATGATTGTTGGCCTTGCATCAGAGTTAATCACAGCTCGATGTGTCCATTATTTTTTATATACATCGTTTTGAATGTTTTTGTATTTCAAAAGGCTCCAGAACAGTTAGTGGTGGCTCTGTAAATAAAATCAGTTGTTACTGTCCAGCAGGATGTGGGAGGAATATCCCGGACATATTTACCTTGAAAGGCTGCCATAGTCTTGTGTATGGATGCTTGCGATCAAGTGCCACATATATTACCGAAGCTGCACGTCCAAAAACTGTTGACGCTGCATTGACACTCATCTTCAAGATAGGGTAGGGAGCGTTTGGCTATCTCTTTTCACTATAAAGGCGGCCAGTACTTTGTTTATGACTTTGTACATGCTGGAGCCCCCCAGATTACCCAAAGTACACGACCAACTATCGTTGACACTCCGTTGACGCTCATTTTCAGGATGTGGTGGGGTGTGTATCTCTGTTCATTTTGATCATCAAGGCGGCCAATACATCAAAAACAATCAGTGATGTACCAAACTCAATAGTTTGCGATTAACAGTAGCATATTTGAATGCGACGATAAATAGTGAAACCTGAAACACAGGACTGGAGATTGAAAACGACGGGTCCAGCCGAAGCCGGCAAAACCCGTGGGTTGACGGGTACAGGTCCAGGGTTGGCCTGGCATGAGGCAGGAGGTCCGGGTTCTGGAGGGGTCTGGACCCGAACTGACCTGTTTGTGCGGTCCGACCCCGGACCGCTGGCAGGTTACCCACCCCAGTTGCTTACACTAGTCTATTGTGATCAGCTCAATTGGAAGGCAACATTTTGAAATCTCGATGATAGTGCTACAGTACCAAAATTGAAAGAATACGGTCCACTATAGAGAAGAAAGAGTAATAGAGCAGCAAGAACTGAAGAGTAGTAGAAGAGTGAGTACAGTACAGATTCCAGTAGAGTAGAACTAAAGAGTTGATGAGAGAAGTGAGTAAAGGTAAAAAGATAATCTTAAAGGAAGATATCACTTGTTATACACTCTATGTGAATCCCAGTCAATAATCATCATCTCCGTTAATCTGTAGAGTATTTCAATTATATCTCTAAATGATATTACAACTCAGCAGGGCATTCCACAATGAAATCATAAGTATGTGTTATTTGTACTTGCTACACACTGAAGATAACTTCAATATAAGAACATAGTATCCGCAGAATATGACTATATGTTCAATGTGCTCTAAAAAGCAAATATTCTACATTTATTGCAAAGATTGAATGTGCATAAAAGTTTTGGGCTATGAATTATGAATGTGGTATAAATCACAGAGTTCAATAGTAAAATGAAATATTAGTGTGTAACGGATGTGAAATAGGGGTATTTACATCAATTATTCAGTATTCATTAAAGTATACTAAACGTTGAATTTGTTGGAATTTAACAATGTTTCTAGAAGGAATTAAGAATTAATACTATAAATTGTATGAAAACAGCATGGAAAGATGTATTATATAACATCAGCAACTGTCTAAACTTGCTTACATTCTCCAACCATGACACATAATATACATTATTAATCATTTGCAGTCCAATATTCATACTTGTAGTGAATATATAGAACATTAAAATGAATTTCACAATAAGAACCATTGTGCAGTAATTAAGAATTCTTCAAACACCAATCATTAGAAAAGTAACTGAATCTACAAAGAACAATCAGTTAGATATGACAAATTTTCAGAAAAATATGTTCAAACTGAGTATGTTACAACGTCGACTTTCAGTTATCCTTGACACTCTGAAGTTAACCCAGTTGGCATGAATGTTCACTGTATACAGGCTCTAGATCACATTTAGAGTTGAGTGTAAAGGGCGTTAGTCTGAAAGTGGTAATACAGATTGTGTGAAAGTGATTGAAAATGATTGCAAGTTGAACTGTAAGAAAACAAACAGCAAAATATAAGTAATGCAGAAGTTGGGAAACCACAGAAAGTACAGTTCTAAATGCCTGCAAATTCTAAAGAAGTCCAATCGAAGTGTGTACTAGTTGAGATTGGTGGTAATTGCCATCCTGACATCAGGAGAATCCAAGTTGGCAAAGAATTGCTTTACTGCACATTTTGTAATGACATCATGAATTTGGATGGGTAGGCAAAGGCCAACCCATGGTATACTTCCAGACATGTCCAGAAACTAATATAGTTGTCAATTGCTGACTGCACTTGAATTGAAAAAGTAGAATTAACTACAATGCCTTGTGTTTGTATTGGAATTTGTAGTTAGTAGTGCCACTGAAAATTACCCTTATATGGATAACTGCAACTACACCAATAGACATTATACTATCTCACCATCAGCATTACCTCAACCCTTCAAAAGGCATATCATGCTCCCACTGTGAACTCCACATACCCCAAAGATGGACAAGAGAACTGAAACTGATACATATTCCATTGTAGCACTGCTGAGAAGTCTGGCTGAGGATATACCTGTTAGTCAAGCCACCACTACTGCCACAGAACTGTCCACCACCACCATTACTAAATTCCATATTACTCCCACCCCAGTCAAGAAAGCCACTTTCACCACTAAGAAGACTGCAATGGTCACTTCATGTGATACAGAAGCCAGTACAACTTCAGTTAAGCCTACCAATCTCAAGCATAGGAGTACTCAACAGGCTGACATGCCAGGTATTTGCAGAAATGCAAATACCAGTTTCAACATCGACACCAAGGATGTACAACATGTAGCCACCCTCCTGGATAGGGTAGACCCAATGCAGAGGGCAAGAGAATGCAGGCTAATAGAACCAGAATATTGGCCTACAATCAGCAAATGACAGAGAATAAAATCACACCATCTTTCCAACATATTGTAAATAGATGTCTGGCATTTTTCAGATTAGTTTGAACAAAAATTGGATTGACAGTAAATGGAGTCTATTAGACAATAGTATGATTCTGTACTTGTATTAGCAATATCTTGTACTTTGCAAGCGGTGAAAGCAAATGGTATGCAGATATGCTGGGAAGTAGCAACAATCGTGTGCTCAAGAAGTACACACCATCCCAGGGTTTTCCTCCGATTTTATGTTGTGGCTCTAGGTTAGTATTCTTCTTTGGATTGTATTTCAGTAATTTTCCCGAAGTTATTCATGTCTTATTTCTTTTCAGATGTACCTATGAAGTTTGATAGGAAGAGGGGGTTTGCATTGCAGAAAAAGCCAGGGAGGAGTCTGTGTATGATAATCTGTTTAGTTTTATAACCGCTCACAATGGTAGGGGAACCCTGGATGAGTGAATCAGAAGAGGGCGATATTGCAGGTTGGCTCTGTGATGGGGAGTATATACATGTGAAATACCCTGGGGTAGAAAGAAGAATCATCTTACATTCAACAGAATACCCATTCTATTCTGCCCTGCTCTTTGTCATATCCTCTCTTGTTGAGTTATTTTGTAAGCATGGAATGTTGTAGTTCCCGATCACCAGGTATTCTGACATATCCATTCATCATCTTCCTCTACACCTTGACCCAAAACCACTCTTTAGTTACACCTTCCCTTGAGTTATGACAAATGGTGTTGTGACATAGTTATAAGATGCACTTTGCCATCTGGTTCTACTGTATCATTGCAACATGATTGAATAAACTTTGAGATATTGTTTGGAGGGTATGTTCAGTACAACTTGCAAATAAACTGGGAGGATGTGATTGAGTCAGTTTCGTAATGCAGATGGTGGCTATAGTCAGGTAATAGGTGTGATGTACTTGTAGAAAGAAATCAAGAGAAATTGGAGGTGCACTTGGAGACGGCCAATGTGAAGGAAGTAAATTTGGAGGCAGATTCAATGAAAGCTGTGACTCTATGAATAATCAATCTTACAATCTGGGAATTGTGAAGACAGTTGACTTCAACTTTGATCCTGTGGAGTCTAGAACAGAGACAGTTGTTTCATATAAACATATAGTCACAGCAGACATTACATAGCGGTCAAGGGGTAATGGTGAGAAGGAAGAAGGGATAGCTGAGAGTGGGTGATACTGATTTTTGGGAAGAAGCTGATCTTGGTGTTAAATCATAATCATGACATGGGAAGACAGAGTGGAATAACTGGACATTGTGTTCTCCTGTGATAGTACAGTTGTGGACTAGGATGTGAGAAATGTGGTTAATATGTGAGAATCTGTGGGGGTATGCGATAATAGGGGTATATTTTGTCAGATTGGATTCAGAATATGATATATTAGTATTCTTACCTACTATACTGGTTACGGTAAATTGACTCACTCTAGAATTTCTCTTAGTCCCATTCTCTTATAATGACTTCCCCAATCTCCACTTATCTCCATCTGCCATCTGTTTTGTTTTCATCTGCCAGTCAACTAATACTGCACGATTACAAGTTAAGCCATTCCACCCATGATCATCTTTTCATGATCAAAAGCTAATACCAAGTGCAGTACACACCCAATACCATCCTTCTCCTACTTGCAATGTATCATCTTTCTTCTCCAGCCACACCTTGCACAGCACTTCTCTCCATACTCCACTGAATAGTAGATCTAAAATGAATAGAGTATCAGCAGCTGTCACATCTCCTTCCAGATTGACAATCTCCAGATTGATGGCCTACATACTGCCCACCTCCTGATGAACTACTGCCAAGTGAACTTGCTATTTCTGTTTCGTGCTCAGTGAATGTATATCTCGGAAGACTCTTGATCTTAGTCTTCATATCACTTGGTAAGTTTACTGAATCATGGTATTCAAGTGCATCTCCAAAGTCACTATATGAGGGACTCCTACTGTGTATCTATATTCAATCACATATGGCCTCCAAGTTTGTCACTGAAGTTCAATTGATTACCATCTCTAAGTTACCATGAATTACAGGTTCCAATCTCATCTCCAAACTCACTACAGCATGAGCTACAAGTCTATCACAGGGATTGCTTAATTAGAAACAGAGAACATCTCAATACAAACTCAAACATGACCTGACAGTTCATCTGTATGATTTTTTGATCACCATTTCCAACTATGTCTCCAAGTTCACTCAATTGCAGCATCCCAGTGGAAATCAAAGTTCACTTGATTATACCCTCCAAGTGCATAATTACAGTTTGCTTGATCACCACTTCCACATTGGTATCATTTATGGCCTCCGGGTGCATCTACAAACTGCACTCAAATATATTCCCCAAGTGCATCTCAACACTACCCTGATCACAGCCCCCCAATGCTTTTCTAGGTTTAAGTGATTATTGGCTCCAAGTTCTCACAATCAAGACCATCAAATTCATCTCTCAGTAGACTTAAACCTTGTTTTAATGGTCTCTCAATTGCTCTCAATCTCAGCCTACGGCCAGATCAAATGAAGTACCATATATAGTTCGGCTTAGGTATCAGAGCATTCAAGTTTGCATAAATGATGCCTCTATGTATATTTATTAGCTTAATGAATTCCTGTGATCAGAAGCTCCTTGAATGTTACTTGAACACCATCTGTAGCATCAGTAAAATGAATTTTTGATTATGGGAGCCTCTGGGCTGTGGGAAGATTCATTGACAAGAATTCCAGAATGGTCATGTCTCCAAGTGGACTGAACTTCATTTTGTGGCCATTTGGTGCTGCTGGGAGCACTGCTGACAAATTGTAGAGTCAACTTGACCAAAGCAGTAGCCTTCATATGTACCTGGGAGAACTTGTGACAAATCTTGAAGGGTATTGGAGCACTGGCAACATTCAGGAAAGCATCCGGAACTGTAGGCTTCAAAGTTGCCTGTGCTTGGGAATTCCAGCTGCGGGCTATGATCCACATCAAATTGCAGCTGCGCAGTTCTGGAAAAGCAATATATTCTTTAGGAATACTGTGGCTACACCTGGAAATTATTGTTACTCCTCATTGTTATGCAATGTGAGACATGTATTACTATGTATTCCCATTTGTATATCAATCTATCTATGTATCTATGTACCTATCAGTCTACATGTGATCTTCAGGACTGGCTGCAGGCAGTGCATGATTACCATCAATTAGCAATTTTTAAAACAGTCCAGAAGCCGCATGTATAACTTCCAGACACTCCAGCAATCCTCAAAGGTGCATCTAAGTATTTTCTGAGGTTTCTATACCCACATGTATGTAAACAATATGCCTGCATATGCTGTAACAGCTGACACATCTGCACAGGTCTGTGGGTGCCCATAAACTTGGTGCTGTATTCTCACAGTAGTGGTTCTTAGGGCCCCAGTCCCATAATCTCAATCATTTTCATCTATCATATTTGTCATTGTTAGATATTTATTCTTCACAATAATAAGAAGATTCACTACATCATTACATGCCATGTATGGTACATCACAGGCTCTATATATTTGACTATAGAGTCAAAATAGCTGCAGATGGTACTTGAGCGGCATAGGGCCAGCCTCTGCAGATGTCATTCAAATGAGCTGTGAGATGCACCTAGAGGCTGTGATCGAGTGAGTTAGAAGGTGCACTTGATGGCCATTCCTGAGCAAGTTGAGAGCTGCACTTGGAGGCCATCATTGTATGCACTGAGAGATGATATTGCAGGCAGTATGTGAGCAAGGTTGGAGATACACTTGCAGGCCATGATCAAGCAAGTTCTGAGATGGACTGGAAGCATGTAGTTGGGTAAAATAAGTAATGGAATTGGAGGCAGTAATTGAGCATGTTTGCGAATGCACTCAGAGGTGCTAACAAACTGAGTCCAGAGTTGTACATGGTGCTGGTATTATCTGAATCTCCAGATGCACTTCAAGAATGTGATGAAGCAAGTTCGGAAATGCAGTGTTAGGACATGTATGCTTACGCATGACTGTTGATATATCATGTAGTGGTACTGTTGCACACCCGAGCAAGTGAGTATATACGCAGAAATATCTGGTAAGGTATTTGGTAATGGTCAAAGTGCCATGGCAGCAATCTACATTCAGTAGTACTTACCCGTCTGGATGTTCCATGGCACAATTTCATTATCCCCCACCTTACTTGCAGATCTCTTGGACCGCCAAAGCCGGTATAGGCACACTCATCAGCTACAACCCTAGTTTCTGTCAGAAACACCCAGGCATTCCGGATGGCTCTGATGGCTCTGACAGAACCTCGCACCCTCTGACGGAGAATTACACGCTTCCCGTTCCCAAGGTGGTGGGTAGAGTTGCCTGCTCACCTCCTTTACTTTGCGCCTGGAATGTGGTGACATATATGCACCATCAGAACGCCACGTGTATCACACTCTTCCCAGGGGCTGCAGTTATGGTGTAGGGGTTTGCACAACGCCTGGCAATGTTTATGCCTTTCTCCGGCCCAGTGCCACATTTTACATCTCCCCTATTGCGATATATCGGATGCCGCACTCTCCCCATATATGTTTAGCTTTGAGATAATGTCACTTATGACAATACAGTCTTTGCTTCGGATACATCGCTTGCCATTGCATTTGATTCGCCATTATCGTATTTTACAGATCTGAAATATACTATCCAATCCTCACACTCTCTAGTACTATGCCCTCAGTCCTCCACATTCTGCGTCAATCGATGATGGCTTGCGATGCTGGCTCCTCCTGATCCGCATCCGCATCGTCGCCGTCGTCACCCTCATAACCATCGACATCACTGGTTCTGAGGTAAAACCTCTCGAGTTTGGTTGCGGCCCGTTGTCACCGGCTGGTGTTGGGGATTGCATTGTGCTTGTCACTTACATCACCTTCTTCACATCCCCAGCCACCCCCTGGCATCCCGAAATGCAGTTGGTCATCCGTGCAATTATTGTGTATCGGGATGTTTGGGTCAGTGCTGCGGATCTCTGGCTTCTCAAGCACCACTTCGGAGGTCAAATAGTCAAGAAGAATAGCATCTTCATCCGCGCTGCTTCCACGCTGATGACGATGGCAGGCATTGCCTTTACTTCTGGCAGAAGGAAAGGCAACCAAGGAAGGAAACTATCACCCTAAGTATGCAATTGTATGAATCCATAAGTCCCATAACTGATCCATACAGCTCATAGTGACCTTTGTGGAGATGCGGTGCAGAACCATACTCCACCTCGATTGGTAGCTGGTGTAACCCATGATGACACCATGTATACCTGCCTGAGAGCCAATCAGATGAGAAGAGAATGAAGAGACCAGAGTACAAATGAAAAGTCAAAACTGTGTCCATGTCCTCTGGACCAAGACCACAGAACTCTATACCTCTACTTTCAGGGCAATCAGGATGCTCTCACTGAAACAAATCAACCAGATCATCCACTTGTGGAAGATAATCTGCTGGGTTCCAGTGCATGGATATGTGGGTTTAGCCAGGCCATTCGACAAAGTAATGCAGCATCGGATAGCACCGCAATGGGTTTTTGTATGTGGTTGACTTCCCATCCCTCTGTATCTTTGACTATCACCGGATGTGGTCCACAGGATGGTCGACTGATAAGCAGGTGTTGATCTGAATTGAAAAGTAATCGATGGAAAATGTTGTGATTCCGCATTTCACCTGGCAAGGCAAGTGTGTAAGCTGTTATTTCGATGAGCTAACTTGTGGTATGGAGTCCTGGGTGCTTAACATCTAGCATATTTGAAGGCCTAGATGTTCATAACTTTCCGGTTGATAGCCATATTAAGTCTCCCGCCTCAATCGTCATCTCCTCCCATCCTGTGAACATTGCTCTCCGTACTTGACTCTTGATTTTATTTTTCCGGACAATCTCGTAATCCTCTTCCACGCCAGCCAGCCACAAGTCTGGCTGCATCTGCGATCCGAAATTGGGGGTCTTGGGCGGCTTGAATTGCCTCAGAGAATGGTTATTGTTGTTGACCCAGAAGATTGTCAACAGCAGGGAATGGTGGATGAAGTTATTGGGTGCAAATTCTGCACACGGTAACAGTTCTATCAGGTATTCCTGCCCATCATTGCACACGGCTTGGAGGTACTACTTGTTTGGTTGATTGTACTGCTCAGTTTGGCATCTGTTTGCAGGGGGAAAGCGGTGGAAAATAGGAAACCAAGACAGAGGTGAGAGCAAACTCTGTCCCAACATCAAGTGGTGAACACCTTCCCGCAATCGGTGTTGATAATCTCTCATACACCACAGTTGCAGATGACGTGTTCAAAGCACATTCGTGCTGGCACTGGGTCGTCAATGGGTTCTCTCCCAGGGAGGTAAGTGAGAATGTTAGTCAAGCAGTCAATGATTATCAGGATCCTGATGTATTCTGATGCCATTGACCGTGGCTCGACAGTCATGAAGTTCAAGATATGTTCCTCCCAATGAGGGGTAGGCGGTGATGTTTGCATGTTGAATCCATAGTGAGCATGATGCAGTGCAGTGATTCGATGGCCCAACTCAGAGCTTGCAATGTACTTCCGTATCTCTCACCTCATTGCAGGCCAATAAACATCACTGGAAATAACCTCAATAGTGTTCAGGGCTCCAGCGTGACTGGATTCAGGATTGTTGGGGCAAGGTCAGCTTACATTACTGGGGAGTGCTGTGAGCACAAATGTCCTCTACTCATTGGCCAGAGCTCCATCAATTGATCTCCATCATCTCCGGTCTGCCTTTGAATAATCAGTCACCATTCGTTATATCTTGGTAGCTACTAAATCATTCTCCTGTGCGGCTTTGATATTAGGTAGAAGATGAGAATATAATTCAGTGAACGTGGTTGCTGCTCAGGTGGCCAGGAGCATTACTGTCGGTCTTTCATATTTGATCTCGTAGTCAGTTCTTCCTGATGGTCCATCTGCTCAGTTGATCTTCCCTTCTAGGTGTTCAATAAAGAAGTTGAACAAATAGTGAATCTCGATTTCACTACACTGCCACCAGGGGTACACTTGTGAAGATTGGAATTACTCGATTTACTGATAGTTGCATTGTTTGAGAATTGTATGATTTGCTCCGTTGAGGTAGTAACTCTGTTCTTTAATAGTCTCAATCATTAGCCAACAGCCAGCGATGATATGAGTCTGTGTTTTGTGTGGTACCTGGACATTTTTGACAGCACGATGCGATCAGCCTGAGAAAGCGGAAATCATCGTACCGGTTGTAACTGCTGGTTATCACTAATTGGCTTCTGTCAGTTTGCAGAATTATCAGCTCTGGTAGTATGAAATAATCAAGGCTGGGTACATTGGTGAAGGCTCTTTTCAAATGCTTGAATTGGGGTTTGGCATCCCGAGATTGTTCTCCTTCAATCAGTTTGGATGTCCTGGAATTCTCTGCATCATCTATTAGGTCTGATATTACTTGTATTATGATTGCATATTTCCATCTGAACAGGTGGGAAAAGTTTGCAACCCTAGAATTTCCCTGCATGTCCCAAATCGACCACAGGGTACACCAGTCCTTGATCTTTCATGTATGGTCAGATTCCATCGTAATCCTATTGTGATTAATGACAAATCAGAGACGCTGACCTCTGAGACTCCAAAATGCAACTTTTTGGCTTTGTAGCAGAGATCCAATTCTTATAGGTATTCCAGCACGTTTCATACCAGATCTTTGTTTTCCCCTTCATTGGTTGAGTAAATTAGTACATCATTCAGGTTGCACATAGTGAAATGGTCAATGCAATGTCGCAAGCAGTCATCAATCTAAGCTTGAAAAGTTGCTGGTGTGTTTTTCAACCTGAAAAGCATACCTCGGTACATGAGCTGCAGGTACTAGGTGCGTATCCAAGCTTTGTAGTTGTCAGCTCTCTTCATTGGGAACAGTTGTTCGCTATTGGTGACATCCAGTTGCGGAAAGATTTGGGCTCCATGCGACCTGTCGAGCATCTCCATGATTAGTTGGAGACAATGTGAGTTTCTCACCAGGGCTTCATTGAAACCTTGGTAGTCCACACATACCTGCAGACCACCGTCCTGTTGCTTTGCAAATTCGATTAGTTCTGCTGCAGGTGAAGATGATTGCTGAATAAATCCAGTAGCTAAGTGTATTATGATGTACGCTGTGAAAAATGTCAACCGAACTTCTGAAAGATTGTAGCTTCGGTCTTTTTGTTTATTCCAGCCTACATCCAGATTGGGTTCATTGTTAATTTGCCTGAGTGGTGTGATAATCTCTGCTGGATCTATTCTGCATACGTTCGCATAGTGCTTGAATCATTCACGGATGGGACCTCCATCATGGGCAGGTACAATGCATGTTCGATTATGTTTGCATTAACTTCAATCTTCAACTTCAGATATGCGATGATGATGGTGACTGGGAGCCAGCAACCTGCAGATCGAGCAGTTCAGCCAGGAGCAAGCCAAACCCATCCAGCCAAACAATAACCCATTTTCACTCAGCTAGCTGGTAGCAGATATTCAAGTATACCCAAGTGCGGTTCTTCATCTGCCGCAACTGCCACTGTTGCTCCCTGCTCCCTTGCCCAGCACTTGTGTTGTGAACCTCAATTTTGCCATGATCTTGCAAAGTGGTGACCTTGATAGTTGCTCCTAGCAGTCCACTGCATTGTCCAAAATATCACGTGACTCTCTTGATGGTCTTGTTGTAGGCTGAGTGATCAGCGACAGTGGTAGCTCGAAGCATTTTACTGACCAGAGTAGGACTGTTCCCTACACTCTGATTTGGGTTTTCCAGCAGGATTGACAAGCAACTATGGCATCAAGTTGATCATCAGTGTACTCCAGCCAATACCTGGAAGCTGGAGGTTACTACTTTTGTAATTCTCACCTTCATACCACAACCCTATCATTCCTGCTCTCAATGCCTCCTCTTGCCCACTGGGGGTTCTTGATGAAGTTAATTGACCAGAAGCTCAATTGATTTCTGGGTTTTAGGCATTGAGTCATGTAAATGCCAGAACATGGTCATATTGCATAATTGGGATGCCCAACCCCTCCAGATTCTGGACCAGTGCCAAGTGCTCCATATGTTAGACAGTCATAACAGTTGTGTGGCCCTGCCTGGAAAGTGTAATCACCTGACCATCGAGGCCATCAATTGTGAAGCCCACTGCTGAATGCGGTAGTCCAAGTCTACTGAGAAGATGCAGAGCCAGGGAAGCAGTTGTAGTGCAGCAGTCAATGGGTGTTTGTTTCCGTTCCATTGCTCCGAGTCAATGTCACATTCGCACGATGTGCACAATCTAGCATTCATTGTGCATTGCAGTTCTACACAAATATTCACGTGACATGAAAACTTCCAGGCTGTTGCAGACAAGCCTCAGCATGAATGAGATCTGAGGAGGTTGAATTGCCGTTGATGGTACCATGGATGCCATTGTACATAATGACGGTAATCCCAGACCTGATTCATCCATCCTGTCTTGGCAAGCCAGATGCAGTGAGTTGGAAGCTAGTGTTGAGATTTCTGACTATAGAAGGAGCAAGGGTGCTTGATTTGTGGGCCATCTCCTGGAGGAGCAAGGGTATCAGAGAAGTTGGTGCATGCATGTTACAGTCACTGGAATGTTTCAAGTTTGGGTAACCCATGGCCTATGCATTGCCCTTCCAACTTTCGCATTTCATACAGTTCCACGGAAACCCATCATGTGGAAGTTCATTGAGCATGCTTCTCTGACTACAAAGCATTGGACTTCAGTGCTTTGGCCGGCTTGGACATCGATGGTTAGAAGTTGTGTTTCTTGCTGCCTCATTAAGATGTTTCTCCAGGCTGCGTTTGCTGTGGATGTGACGGTGGCTGCTAAGGGTGCTTACAATCTGGCTTCACTTCCGAATCAGTGCCATGGTCCAATAGCTCTTCCATGCTGCTGAACTTTCGATTGTGTAGGATCAACAGCTTGATCTGAGACTTGCATCCTGCTCGTGCTTCATCAGAATGTAGATTGGTCCTGACGCTGTATACAAACATCTCAGACACTCCGGTTGACCTCACCAGTGCTTTCAAGTACTTCCAGATGCTTCCAGGTCCTCTTGGAGCTAAGAGAAGTGCTCTAAGACTGTGCAAGAAGATTCTCAAGTGCTCCTGAGAGCACCTGCAGTTATGGAGGTGCATTCAGGATGCTCTGATATTTGACTTATAGGATAGTCACATTTCATCACAGCTGAAACCTCTGTGCAGGTCTGTGGGAGACGTGGAGAGCAGCTGAGACCTCTGCGCAGCTCTGGAGGAGACTTCGAGAGCAGCTGAAACCTCTGCTCAACTCTGCGGGTGACTTGGTGCCATATTCTCGCAGCATTGGTTCTTAGGGTTCCATACCCACAGGGTATTTGGTTGATCATATTCATTTTTGTTACAGTCCTAAGATTCACTACATTATCATATGGCATGTATTATCCAAGTCTCACAATATATACAAATGGTCAACCAGGATGCAGACATTCCTCGAACATAATCGGAGGAGCACCTGGTGATGCCGATTGAGAGAACCTTGAGATGCACATGGAGGCCATTGAGGCGAGAATATCCGTTTCTCACCTCCAACGCAATTCCGTTTGGGAGGGGGAAGCAGGCAGTGGTTGTACAGATATACTGGGATGATGGAGACAGGTGGGGAGTAGTCAGGATGATGGGGACTATATATTTCGGAGACTCCGGGGTAGATAGATGTCATCTCATTATATGCAATACACACTATACCTTACCCAACACTTCATCCCACACACAGTCTTGCCGAATTTTCATTCATCCACGCAATATGTGTGGTTCCTCACTTCTGAGCATCCCATCATATCCCGTCACCCTCTTCCTACCCTGCTTGAGCCAGAACTGCTCTTCCTCACGAATTCCGTTCGGATGTAGTGTGAGCTCCACCAATTCACTCCACTGTGATCCTGTGAACTGAGAGATGTACATGTAGGCCGAGATCAAGCGAGTTTGGAGATGCACTTGGAGGTCCAGAGCAAGTCAACGCAGAGAAGCACATGGAGGCCGTGTTCAAGAGAGTTTGAAGATGCACCTGGAGGCCAAGAGTGAGTGAACTCAGCAATGCACTTGGAGGCCGTGATGGAGCTTCTTTGCAGATACCATTGCAGGCCATGATCATGTGAACGTGGAGGCTGTCATCTAGCGTGTATGGAGATGGACTGAGAGGTCATGATCAATTAAGATAGGAGAAGTACAATGGAGTCGATCTGGAGGTGGTCGTACCGGATGCTGTTGATCTGGTGTCAGTTGATCTGGTGCGGGGTGATCTTGTAGTGGTTGATCTGGTGGCGGTTGATCTAGTGGCGGTTGATCTGGTGGCGGTTGATTTGGTGGCGGTTGATCTGGTGGTGGTTGATCTGGTGGCAGTTGATCTGGAGGCCGTCGATCTGGAGGCAGTCAATCTGGAGGTGGTCACTCTGGCGGCTGTTGATTGGGAGGTCATCAATCATGAGACGGTCGATCGGGAGATGGCAGTTAGGGACGGACGCGCGACAGGAGCCGAGACTCTATTCGTTGATTATCTCATAACTGTGGGAATGTAGAGCATTGAGTAAAACATGTTCCGCTTTGAGCTGAGAGATGAGAAACTGACTGGGAGCAGAAGACAGTCAATCTTGGGATGCTGTACTTGGTGTAAACTCATGATCATGGCATGGAGAGATACTGAAGGATCACTTCACTTCATGTTCTTAGGTGATAGTAGAGTTGAGGATGTGAAAGAGAGAGATGAGAGGAGATGGGACCTCATCATGAGAAACCAGGACTTCAGAGAATTTTGTATGCAAGTCAAGTTACAATTCCCAATATAGCCGGTACAACTTCCTATCAAGCAGGTAATACCACCTACATGAGGTCATCTGAACCTAATCAGCCAAGTCGTATCCCTGAGTTCTCACATCCGCTCATCTCCTCCATAACATTCCCATCTTCATCCCCCATCTCTCGTTCTCATCCACAACTCTAATTGAATTGCAGAACACAAAGTTAAGTCATCTCTCTGGATTTCTCTATTCCATGATCATTAGTTAACACCAAGTACAGCATACACCGAGTATAGCATACACCGAGTACGGCATTCACCCAATACAGTATACACCGAGTACTATAGCATCCACCCAAGATAGTCTGTTCTTTTTTCATTCTGATGAATACAAGTTGAACTCCGAATGTAGTTTTAGCTTCCGGTATGCCTCCTCACATGATCAACTGCTATCAGCCAGCTCTGCATGAGAGCTCAAAGGTAAATCACCTTGTCAGATTGCATTGGATGCCATAAAACTAACTGATGAATAGACTCTCAAGCACCTGGTGCTCCCCCTGTCAGCCGCCTCCAAGACCTCCACCAATCTCTGCTTGATCATGGCCTCCAAAATGCATCTCCCAACAGGCACAATCATCGCCTCCAAAGATATTTCCAAACATGCTCCATTGTGGCCTCCAAGTTCGCTCAATCTTGGCCGCTCCACATGCATTTCCAGGCGCAGCAGCAGCATTCCCAAAGAAGATGTTGTTTTTCCCAGACTGCTCTACAGTGATTCGAGGTGCTCCCTGGCTGTTCGCTGGTACTCCCAGCTGCTCCCGGGCTGGTTGTCGGCACTCCCAAGTTTCTTGTTAGTACTCCCAGGCTTGTCTCCAGCACTCCCTGGCCCTCCCCTGGTTGTCATCATACCTCCTTTGTCCACCCAGATTTTTCGCTGTTGCTCCCAGGTGAACCTGAAGGCCAGTGCATTGGTCCAGTGAACTCTGGGAGTTGACTACCCTGGGATTCTTGTCTGACAACTCCCAAACTCTCCCCCAGGCTCCCAGAGACAAAGATACATTTTGCTGATGTAGTTCACTGGACGTGATTTTGTATAGGTTCTTGTAATTCTTCATAAGTCCTCCCACTGCTCTCAAAGTATGGTTTGATTCAATTGGTGTATGGTTTCACCAGTTCGGTCGCTCTTTGGAGGAATCTTGTCATATACTGCATTGTGGTGTTGAGTTTTTGATCCTTTTCACCACAGATTATCTGAATTTCTTCAGAGCAAGCTGGAAATTCTCCCCAAAACGGGATCTGAATATCTCTATAGATAGCAATTGCACTCTGCCGGATCTGCCATTTGGGTCAGTCTCAGTGCTGGGTCTGGATGATTGTATTGTGTACTCAGAAGCTTTGTTGCTTATGTAACATTGTTAAAATGTCCATGCAGAAATCAGTGTCTGGAATTTGATACTGGACCATAAAGTGTCAAGGGAGTTATCAAGCTCTTTTGCTCCAATGCATGACCATTCTGTATTGATCATATCATAGATTTTCATATTCATTACTTTTGGTTGAAAGGACTGTCTGCTATAACCTAGTTCGCTTCTATCTGTTTGGCATTCTGCTCACATAATTGAATATTCTGCTGAATGGCTTTGTTCAGGATTGCTGGCGGTTCCTCCATCACATATCGCATGGTTTGGAGGTCGAATTGCATGGTAGACTTGGGCCCACTTACGTTGTCGGCTGGAGTGTCATCCAGGACATGCGCCCTGCTGGCAGCACATTGTTCTTGGTTGTGATCACTCTTGTTGTAGCTTTCATTCTCCTGAAGTATGGAGACTTGTTGGGTGAGAATAGGGGTAACTCAGCAGAGAAGTAATTGCAACTCTTCCATGCTCAAAAGTGTACTGGCCAAGTGCTCTTGACCTCTGACAGCATACTTAGAAGGCATTCTAGATGATTGATTCTATAATTGCCACACTGGCTAGGCTATTCATTTCTTTTGGTTAAGTCGATTTTTAATAATATGAGCAGGAGTTGTGTCTTCTCATGACCGAAACATATCCAAAAATTGAATCATGAAGTATAATGTAAGAGCAAGCAGACCAATGCTTGACTGTTGACTTATAATGTGGAGGAACAGTTGAACATGTGAGCATGTATGTACATTTGGAAAAGTAAGTGGCAAGATATTCAATACTGATTTAAGTACTGTAGCCATGACCTATATACACTGGCACCTACCTGGCCTTGGATCATATGTCAGCATTACATACAGTTTATTAGTGTCACCATGTGAGTTAACAGATGGTGACATCGTCAACATGAAGAAGGAAATTCAGAGATCCACTTGGAAGCTGTCATTGAGTTAACTTAGACATACACTTTCAAGCCATGATCTGGTGACCACAGAGATGAGGTTTAAGGCTATGATTGAGTGAGTTTGGCGAGTAACCGGAAGCTATCATGGAGGGTGTTTTCGCCTGAAATTCGGTGGCAGTGAGTGAGCAAAATTGGAGGTTTACATGAACGGGGTTGATCTACGCACTACACATTGGATGGGATGTGTGATTCCAGCGGAGACTACATCAAGTAGTTCAAACATAGTTGAGGGAATGTTCCCAATCAAGGGAATGTGGTGTATGTCAACCTTGCATATGAGCTCATGGAGATCTGGCTCCACTCAGGGGGAACCTGTCATGTCAAGAATGATGGGACACTGGGTGTGTGTTGAACGCAATCAATCTTGAATGCACACTGTTGCTTATTGTTTACAAATAATCATAGCTTGAAATGAAAGATGACTTAACATTGAGTTCTCTATGGACAGTGGAGTTGAAGATGTAAAATAAAGCGATGGGGATGACGATGGAAATGTGATAGAACGATATGATGGGATCAAGGAAAGCAGAGGTAAGACTCAGTTGATTGGATTGCGAATACCTCATATTGGTGTGCGAGTTTCCCAAACCGGCTTCTGTACCTGCTGTAACTGGAATGGTAAATTGACTTGCATATGAAATTCTATTAGGTTCCACAATCTCATTATTGATTCCCCAATCTCTGCTGACTGCTTTCATTCTCATCCACAACTCCCACATCGCATGAGAATATGAATTTACGTCATTTCTCTGTATCTCAGAATGCCATAACTATAGGTCAACACCAAGCACTGAATCAATCGAAGATCCACTGTTTCCCACTCCTCTCCAAATTGTCATCTCTCTCCTTGCAGCGCACTGAGTTGTAATGTACTCTCTTTTGACAAATTTAAATCATCGCAGCTTCGATTGTGTCTCCCTCCCACTTGATGTTATCAAGTTGAAACATCTCCACACTGACCTCCTGTAAGAATACTTCCACATTCACTTGCTTAGTGTGGTGAAGTACATCATTAGGTTCTCATCATTGCAGTTTCGATATGTACATACATACACTCACCATTCTGGCCGCCAAGACCATTTCTTCCTCTCCATTTGAATAGCCTCCTAGTGCATCTCACAAGTGACCCAATCGCAAGCTGCAACTATATCTTCAATCTCGCTAGATCGCAGCCTCCATGTTCAGCTCCAAGTTTACATCATGGGAGCATAAAGTGAATCCAAAGTTACTCAAACATGGCCACAAAGTACATTGTGGAAGTAACTTAATCATTTCCTCCCGGAGCATGTCCAAGTTCACCCAATATTGGCCTCCATTAAGCATCGCTGAATTTGCTCAATCATATCGTCCAAGTGCATCTCAGATTTCTTGCAAGTGGAGCCACCAGAGGTATCTGTTGGTGGACTCGATTATGCTCTCAAGGTGCAAGTCAATATGCTCTCACTCACCATCTCCTGATGTAGCTCTGATGGCACTCATGCGCCCCCTGCAGCCACCAGAAACATATTTTGTATAAATGGATATATACATAGATACATTGTTGAGAATGCAAAATCAATACATGAGTTATAAATTTGTCTACTCACCAGTAGTCACTACATTTTCCAGGCATACTAGCACAGTCCACTATGAATATATTCTGATTTCCATACTGCTCCACAGCTATTTGAGGTACTCACAGACTTGTTGTTTACATTACAGCAATTCCCTAGGTTGTTATCTGTGGAGAGAGAGGAAAAGTTGACATAAGGTGTGGCTCTGTGGAGTGGACGGGCCAGTGAGGCGAAAGCGCATATCCAGATAATTGAGTTAATTCGCGGGAGGATAGACATTGCTCACTTAGACATAGAATCGATTATCATCACTTCACATGACAACATCAGCAGCAATGCCCTCAGAATGGCTTCTGCTGCACCCCAGATGTGCCGGAGACAAATTTGATTTACTGAAGGGTGGTAAACAAAATTATCAACGACCTTCCAACGTCGAAGAAGACAACGTTCGCCTCAACGAAACACTATGACAATCGATACAATGTGTGCTTCTGCGCGCCCTAACCCCACTAGAGGATGAATGGAGAATGGTTTAGAAGCACCGCGTGTGTGGAGCGCTCCCAGGGCTAGCAGCGGCTTCTCAGATGCACAACCAGAGGGGTTCAGCATCCCTGAACAGCAGACCAATGATGACTGAGGGCACCAAGCAGAGATCATCAATCACCCACCAGGAGTCATGGAGCATGACATCGCTGACGGGGTCACCACGTGAGTTCAATGAAGTCGAAGATGAGTACTGCCAATCACTTCGAGATCCAATCTGAACATGTAAGAATGCCGATTGGGATTGAGATGCAGTTGCCATTGAATTTGTCAAGTTACCAAAGGAACAGGACGACCAGGTGCAGGACCTCATGGCGAAACAGGCAGACTGGACCTGATTGGTGGAACATGCCTAACAACATAACAGACGATACAGTGCCACTCCTGGTTGAAAATGCAACTGCTAACCAGATGGTAAAGCCTAAACATGAGATCACTACCAAGAACATGCTCAGTAGGTCAATAAGACCCACACAGGGCACAGCCAGACAGACATTGGAACGAACCAGGAACACATTGGCAACCACTATGGCCGAGAGAGATAAAATCAGCAAACAGATGGACTTGGCCATGATGGAACTAAATGCTACAAACGAGTCTTTAATTGGAGTGAAGGCTAACTTGGCACCCACCATCACTGTCCAAACTCCAGAAATCACATATTTAACATCAAGATGACGGGATTGCAGGCATTTAATGGTACGAGAACTGTAGCCGCAATCACATCCATTCCATCCACCCTGGACAGCCATTTTGGACACCATGTCCAGTAGTTAGGTTTGACAGAGGAGTTTGAAATGCTGTGGACAAACAGTTGGGCCGCCTCAGCGCAGCTTCAGCTTTGCGCCATACCTGCAGTGTGGGCCAACCACCTGTTCCTGGTGCATGCAAGTGCAGGCGTAGCTTGGGAAGACATCCCTGCCACATTCAACGAGGCCGTTATCCCTCCTGATGCTGTAACCAGGTTGAACCAGAACCGGGAGTCACTGCAAATCGCAAGTCATAACCTTGATTCCACTTTTCCTGAATGTTTCCAAGTGCTTTGACACCAGCTGGAATTCCAGGCACCACTCTCTGATGAACGCTGTCTCGAATCATACCTGTTCAATCTTGAGAACAACCCAAAAGTGTCCCTAGCTATGATTGAGAAAGTGAGTGGTCAGTCTACAGTGTCATTCAACAATGTTATGGAGCACGTCTCTCCAGCAGATGCTATGCTCAACTCTAACAAGCAACCAACTCAAGTGACTTCTAAAAGAATAGAAGGCAAACAGGGAGAAGGTGTTGGCAAAGGAAGCAATGACCTGTGCTGTTACGCTTGTAGAGAAGTGGGCCACCCCACCTGCACGTGTGCAGCCATGCAGAATGTCTTAGCTGCATAGACAGAGAAGACAGCATCCTTGAAGACAGCCACAGGGAGGAAAATGAAAGGCAAGAACAGATGCACAGATATTCAAGTGGCTATCACAAGAAAGGTGGCCACGGAGGCAGAGGTGGAGGGAAACAACTGTGCCCCCATTTAACTCAAACCTTGGTAGGAGAAAATCTTAATGCCAAGGGGTCTAAGGGATAGGAATCATCCAACAGTGCAAGCGATGATGATGATAATTTGGATGATTTGGGCTCAAAAAATGGTGACAGGTGTGATTAGCTGTAAACCAACACCATAAAACTAACACTACTACTGCGTAGAGAATGAAAAAATTTGCTCATTATCATTATCTCGTGGTCTGTGATGAGGGAGTATTTGAGCATCACTGTTTCAATGGAACGTTTTGGTTCAAAACGAATAATGACACATATTGTAGTCTGGCAGTCAAAACTGCCATAGATGATGGGGCATCAGAGAATTGTCTGAAAAGAGAGACTGACAAAAAGTGAAAAATGCAATATACAGTGTTTGAGGACAGAGAGAGAGGCTGGATAATTGTGGTGTCAGTGAATGACAAGGTAGATGACGGCATTGAGAGACAGCAATAGGTGTGCCTGGAACTCAAATATGAGGAGGACAACTATGCATATATGGGGTGGTTCACTGTGTACAACATGAAAAGTTTCAACATCATCCGTGGGTAGCGCTGGGCCCACAATATCCATGCGTGATACCATATTGATCACCCAATGAACTAAATGTGGATTATTCAAGCCGACAGCTCCGGAGACGAAAGTTAACAGACAGGTCAAATCTATTACCTTCATGGCCTTTGTCTAGACTGCGAAACAGACGATGACATGATTGGTGAAGCAGCCTGGACTATGGGCATTGAAATAATTGGCAAGAAACTACTTTGTCACAATCATCTTCAAGTACTGGCCTCAGCCTTCACGGTTGGAGTGCAGTACAACTAACCCGATTTGGTGCAGCCGCCAGATGAAATTCAACCCATGCTTCCTGGGTTTGAAAATTACACCTAATCCGCAGATCCAACGTACAACCCCAGATGGAGTGAACCGCAATTTAAGATCGTCATACCACCAGATGACCGCAAGGAGGTTTTAAACTGACCTCCATATCACTTGTCTCGCACAGCAGATGTGGAGTCAAAATGGCAATTTGAGAATCCCCTACACACGGGCTGACATGTATTATTCGTACTAGAGAGATATGGTGGATTGCGCATGTGCATTCATTCATGGGCAGTTAACTGCATCACCAGCAACTATTATTGCCAATTACCTCATATTGATGACCTCGTCAAACCACTGGAGGGGTTGAACTGCTTCTCAACGATAGACTTCGCCTCAGGTTAACATCACAATCCACTATATGCTGGCGAACGTCATATACCTGCATTCTCAACCCAGTATGGGTAGTCCGAATGGACGGTTCTTCATTTCTGACTGGCCAACACTCATAGTCAATTCATGTGAGTTATGAACCGCCTGCCGGCATCCAATGCTGTTCAAAGTAAGTTCATTGCCATTCATCTTGACAATGTATTAATCCATAGTTAGACAAGAGAGGAACATGCAGATCATGTGTTGACTGTCCTTGACATTTTGTGGATAGCTGACTTGAAACTGAAAAAATCAATATGCAATCGGTTTCATGATGAGATGGAATTGTAAGGGTTTCAGTTCCACCAAGAAGGCGCATGTAGGTTGGATCCCAAGATGCAACCGGTGACCCAAAATCATCATCCCCAAAACATGAATCAAGTTTATGGTTTTCCTGGTCTCACAAGCTATTATGAGAAGTATATACCGCACCATGCACATATGGCCTTGCTGTGTTATCGAAGCAGCAGAATGAGTCAGCAAAATGAATTGGGTAGCGACCGCAGCAAGCCACAGTACAAGGATGTGCATACAGTGCAATTTGTGTGCAGTAGGGAGGCAGAGAAGGCCTCGGAAACGTTGAATTGCCATTTGTAAGGCTTCCATGCTGGCACTATGGGTGGAAGGTGGCAAGTATGTGCCGCATACTCACTGAAGGAACTACGCAGTCTGAGTAGTGCAATCACAGAAGCGACATGATGGAGAGACCGGGGTCATTGACTTTTGGAGCTGGAAGCTTAAGAGTTCCAGAGATACGGTACCCTACATATGACAGAGCACTCCTAATGATTTGTGATGCAGTTGTGAACTGGCACTACTACCTCCATTGGGACAGCAGTGTTACTGTCTATACAGACCATGCCTGTTTAGGACACATACTGACACAACCTTGACTCACAGCACAACAAATGGAGTACTCAGTGACTTTGCAAAATTATACCTACATTATCAAGTACATCCCAGGTGCAAAAAACCTGGTGGTTGATGCACTGATGAGATGTCCGCACTGTAGATGGGAATGCTGTCAGGCCTCCCTGTCTTGACTAACAGAGTTTGTATTTCAGGACTTGGCAGAGTGGTTGCGAGAAGTTGGCATAGAAATGAAGGATGACAGCTAGAGTCCACATGTGGTACATATACTAGTGTCTAACAATAGCCAAGAACACCAAATGAACGCATCCACTCCTGCTGTGGAACGAGTGGCATCTACTCTCAGCCACAGTTCCTCCCTAGACAATGGCCTGCTTTATCGAGACCTCCTGGAACAGAACCCTGAACAACACACAGATGAGCCACATCAGCTCTACATTCGGACACCCCAAATACACAGATACATCCAAGTAGCACATAACGCCACGGTGGAAGGCCATTTTGGAGCTGCAATGCATTATATGGCGGTAAGACAGCACTTCATCTTGCCAGGGATATGGCAAGAAGTGCCAGACTACACAATAGGCTGCGACACATGTGCATGAGTTAATCAACGGGCTGGGAAAGTGGTGGGCATACAACAACCACTTCCAGTTGCGTGAGCCCGCTGGGAGCACGTGGGGGTAGATTTCATTCTTGACCTACAAACATCTCCAAGAGCAAACCATTGCATTGTGACCTGTGTGGAGCACTTCTCCGAATGAGCCCATCAGATGTCTGGCACTAAGACCATCGACACTGAACATGTTGCACAGTCATTCATAGAGGCCGCCATACAACTTCATGGTGTCCTGCATGAGATTGTTAGGGACAGAGACACATGCTTTACATCTGATTTCTGGGAGGAAGTCAGTAAGAGGTTACAGACTCATGTCAACAGGGTTTCACCCACAAACAGATGAGCTGTCAAAGATTTCAACTAAGCAGGTCACGTGGTATCATCAGGCTTTCACCACTCACCATCAAGACCAGTGGGACACCATGCTTCCACTAGCGGAATTTGCATAACATGTCTACGCACTCATCCACCGATCGAAGCCCATTTCAATTGGACCTAGCATAGATGCTAAGTATTTCTACAGACTGTCTGATGGGCCAGCAGCTGCATGACGAAATGCCAAGCCTGGAAGGTGCAGTGTTCAAGGAATGATTGCAATCCTTGTTGCTAGATGCCCAGGACAGCCTCCACCCAGCACAACACAGCCAGATGGTGGAAGCAAACAGGAGCTGAAGGCCATGCACCGTTGAAGTGGCAGACTTTGTGTCCTTGACTGATGCAGATCTGCCAATGACATACACGAACCAAGACCCTTCTTCGGGGAAGCTGCAACACCCATGAGCCAGACCCTGCCACATTATCAAGTACTCTTGGCAAAAGGCAGTCAAATGGGAATTACTGGCAGATATGATGATCCATGATACAGTACACGTCAGTAGACTCCAGAAGTACACCACAGATCGAGCGCGAGAGAAATCTCCTCTTTCTGCTGTTCACACTGTACGAGATATACATGGCCACACTGAGGATTCAGAGGTGGTAGAAGGGAATACCTCACGTAAGTGGCTGTCGGGTGTCACAAGCAGCTAGAGATATCAAATCAAGTGGGAAGGCTATGATGATCACGAAAGGACTTGGGAACCGGCCGCCAATCTCCCAAGAGGAAAACAAATACTTGATGACACCAAAATACCACACAGATTGCGAGAAATGTAGGTGAAACTGAAAAAGAAGGAGTAAGGCCATGCAACCATTGGCCGTTGCGTCTTGGTTACGCTTGGTTGTGGAGTTGATGACAAGTGGATATCTTCTGATGTTTTCGAAAAGTATCTGGAACACTTTAGATGAGATGTAATGCATACCGAGAGTACAGGCTGACGTTGTTGCGCCTTTGCAGAACACATGCCCCAGAAAAGAGAATCTGTGTATTCACTCAATTGAGTTGATTGGCAGGATGATTGACATTGCTCTCTTAGACAAAGAATAGACTATCATCACTTCATACTACTACATTATTAGACTTTCTGCATTCTTGCAGATTTGTTACAAGCACACCTAGGTACACCTGATAGCCAGTGCATTTGTCCAGTAAACTCTATTATTTGCCATCAGCACTACCAGGTGCACCTGAAGGCCACAGTATCAGTCCAGTCAACTTCTAGATATGACCATCCTGGGATTCTGGTCCAATATTTCCCACATACTACCTGAACCTCCCAGTAACAAAAATCCATGCTGTTAATGTTGAAGGAGCACCTGGCGATGGTAATTGATAGAACACTCAGATTGACTCGCAGGATGCAGTTCAGTTAGCTTTTAGGCAATAGTTGAGTATGGAGAGAGGTGCACTTGAAGGCTACAATTTAGTGAGTTTGGAGATATGCTTTGGGGTTGTGATTAAGTGAACCTGGAGGCTGTGATTGAGCAAGATTAGAGATGCACTATTAGGCCACAATCAAGTGTGTCAGGAGGTATAGTTGGGGACAGTAATCCAGTAACATAGAATCTGTTCTTGGATACAGTCGATTCAAAAGCATTGGGAATACTTGCTGATAACTATAGAGGTAAGTTTTTGCAATGTTGACATGTTGGGAGCTGAGATTCTGATTGATTAGTCAACTCACAATTGCAGACCTGAGACGAAGGATGAGCTTACATTGAAAGTCCTGGACAACCGGTTGAAGGTGGCAGGTTTGCTTGGAACCACACTGGAATCTGGCTATATCTAGAAAGTAACAGTAATATGAAATGGTCAGAATAATAAAAAACTGACTGTGAGTGTGATACAGTTGATCTTGGGTTGAGACTGTACTTGGTGTTAACATATGAATGTAATAAGCAGATGAATACAGGTATGACATTACATAGTGTTCACCTGTGATTGTAGAGGTATGGGCAAGAAATTTTCAGGTGGGATGGAATTTGGGACAATACAAGATGATATAAGGTAATGTGGGAAATCAGGGGAATAATATCCCCAATATGATTTAGAGTACCTTGTCTTACTGTTTGTATGTGGCTAATCATGTGGTCTATAAAGTGCATTGGATAAAGTAATCTGAGTGTGACCCAAGAACTTCTTTTCAGTTCCCGTTTCTCAAGACAATGTCCCCAATCTCCTCTGCTGTCCATATCCCATCTGTTGTTTTCTGATCAATAACTCTTTCATCTTCTGAGAATTCACAGTTAAGGCATCACTTGCTGATTCTCCATTCCATGATAATTCGTCGACAGTGAGTACAGCATCAACCCAAGATCTGCTGTATTCTGCTCCAAGCCAGTCTCCCATTTATTAGTACACTTCATTGCATTGTACTCCCTGCACGTCCAAGATCATAAGTCAACCAATAACTAGACTCTCAGCTTCCATCATGCCTTCCTCCTGATCTACTACCTTCACCTTGTCCACTTTCAGCTGCACCTCCACTTTTGCCAGATCACTGACTTCAAGTGAATCTCTACTTTCACCCAATTACAGCATCCACATAGATCCTTCAAGTTACATCATCATCACCCTTAGAAGCATCTGAAGACTCACTTGATTCTAATCATGTAATGTATCACTTAAGTTAGTTGATCATGGGCTCCATATTTACACAATTGTGGCCTCCATGTTCACACAATGAAGGCATTCAGGTGCACCTTCAAACTTTCTTGATCACTGTCTTCATGTGTATCTGAATGTTTATGCAATCACAGCATCCTAATTTGCATCATCATAGACCTGCAAGTATATCTTGAAACCGATGCAATTATGGTGTCTTAAGTCACACATTCATGGCCCGCAAGTTGGTACAATCATGGCCTCCAAACACATGTTGAAACCTGTTCGATCATAGCCCCCATGTCAATCTCTAAGTTCACTATATCACAGCCTCCACAGTTATATAATCTCAACCTCCCACTGCACCCCAATGATTACTCCAACACCTCCCTGGGGCTCCTCCAATTCTGCCATAGCACAAGATCAGTCATAGCAGGTGTCGCAGCAGAAGGTAACAAGTGGTGGCAGGAGTTGGAGAACTAGGGTCTCAGCACAAGAGCTCAGAATGGTGTAACTACCGTTTGTTGTACTTTTGAAATTACTTAGTATGATAGGGAAGCATCCATATAAGTGGTGACTTTGGATGTGTGGCATGATGGTTTTGATATGAATATTGTTCATACTGGGTAAGATCAGAGTTGAGGGTTTATATGGTTGGTCTAGCCATGGGAGATGATTAGAGGGTGACTGACAAATGGTATATATAGAGAGTTTGCATGGTGTCGGAGGACTTTCTTATCATCTGGCTTTACTTGTTCTGCTGGATTGCAACCTAATAGATGACTTCCAATACCCAACCTTGACCTGCATGGCATGCTTTTCAATATCCATGGTGACTTTTAGATTAATTCTGACTACATTCTGTTACTGATATAACCAACATCTAACGCTGCCCATTCCATAGTAATTAGTTCTACCAATATTTACTTGATATCAAATGTACTGGTACAATCATCTGGGGGTAAGTATTGTCCTGAATCTTGAACAATTGTGGGTTGGGTTTATCCAGCAATGGCTCCCACCAGTTATCTATTTGTGACGATAGTGTTGACCAGCAGTTACAACTTCCCAGATTTGATATCCAACAGTACCCACATCGATTCCCTTACATGAATTGTTGGTTACAATCTCAACTGTACCACCATTTCTGATTCATATGGATAGTCCTAAACCAGCTACCTGATGGCAGAAGGTGTACAACAGAACTCATTCGAAAGTATCAACACCATTCACATTGCATCCAAGGATCCTGCTCAACATCAATTTCATTAACAATGGGATGTTTCCTTGTGTTGGATTGTATACAAGACTGCAGTTACAGAGGCGGGCAGTGGAATGAATATTGATAATCCAGTATTCGGACAACAATCAACCATATATTTCGGTCCGCATTTTGGTTGGTTTCACTTACCATGATCTGGATGAATGTTGTGATTGTCATGGACACAACTGTTTGGGGAACCCTTCAACTTGTGCCCATGCTCTGGCAGGAGCAGCAACAGCCAAATCAGAATGTGTTCCCGTCATTGTTGTGCTACCTGTGACACCAACATTTTCAGATGTTGACCAGTATATTTGAAACTGGCAGATGTCCTTGATGCACACTGATGACAGAATCCTAGCATGCCCATGGTCACTTGGCACTGGTGTCCAGGGCGGATGTGAAAAGGGTCTGAGAACTGATGGTATTTGAAAAAATCAACCTCAGGTTCAAGGAGATGAAAAACTATTATGCCAACTGTGAGTACTGATTGCTGGAGGTCACACAATACTCGGGATTGGCAACACCAGTCCGGGAGGTATGTGGCCACCCTGCACAGAAACCCTAGCTGCAGAAGAAAATCACAATCCTCAAAGCCAATCATTTGCTCAAACTCTTCTGCAACCATATGAGTTTGGAGTTCAAGATTGCTGTAGTAGAGTCACAACTGGATTATACCCAACAATAACAAATCCACAACCAGAAGCTGTTGGAAGTACAAAAGGGACTTGCAGCCATATCAAGAGATGCACAAGAATACACAGACGAAGTCAGAGACCTTCTCAGTCAATTTCCAAGTGCGTTGATGTTGACAGCACCCATGGCACTGGCAGCACCGCAGAGATCTGTGGACAAAGGCTACAAATATCCTGCCAGAGAATTCTATTCGGTGCCCGATTGCGATTAGATGATAGGCCGGATCACACAGTCGGTTTCTGATTTGTGGCAACTCTATGAGCTTTCCAGACACATAATCGGATGTACCATATAAACTCAACTGATTGAGGAGCGTTGCCTGGGAGTAATTATTGCCACATGCCTGCAACGATGGAATAATTGGGCAGGGGGACCAACCAGTATTTATATGATTCATGCATGTAGCTTTTGAAGAGCACATTCAAATTGCAACAGAGGAAGTGACCATCTGTGTGATTTATGAAAACAGCAGCAATTTATCTGAGTAGTATGCTGACTGTCAGGATACAGCCTTCAATTACGATTTGAACTCCTACGCACCTCGATGCGCCCTGGAAGTGGAATACTCAACCAGAATGCACATTATCTTAGAGAATAGCACTTTGCTGCATGAACTTCCTGTACTCCACATGATTTCCAACATGGAATAGAAGTACATTCGACAATGACAAGTGGAGAAGCAAGTGGGAATACCATTATAGGCTGGTTTCAACTGTTCCCTGAAACCCTTGTTGTGTCAGCAGGATTGATCTGCAGCTCCGGCAGGAACAGTGGCTGCATATACAGGACGTGCTCCGATGGATATCAATACAGCAAACAAGAACATTTGGGATGAAGAGAGGGCAAAAAGATTTGTGTTAAAGAGATGTTAAGCTGTTGGGGGTATAACCACAATGTGGAAGAAGGTGCAGCAAGGAAAAAGGCACAGACCATTTGGTCTGCATGTGAAAAAATGGGAGCCAAAGAAAACAAATAGTCCTCTGAAGTATTGGGACAAGATTAAGTCAATGAAATTAATCTGGCTCTTTGGTTTGACCAATCAAGTGTTAATTTGAATATTTTTCAGTATTCTGGAATTTCACAATTTTCAATTAGCAATGTGGATGCCTTGGAAGAATCAGTGGAAGCAAATCATTGAGTTATAACCTGCACAGTAACAATGAGTAACAAGGTGATACAGGTACAGGTGGCAATTGATACTAAAGCAACCTTGATTGCAATTATTGATCCAGTTTTCAATTTCTATCAGCTCTTAATATGACAGGAAATGAAAGCCAAATCACAAGTTGTGATTAACAACAGAGGACATATCTAGTCAGGGGATGTAAAAAAATCTTGGTAATGTACAACTGACAGTTTCGGATAACAAGAAACTGGTTCCCATATTTGTTACACATTTCAGCCATTTTCTAACTATTTTTGAAATTCTGTAGTCATGCCTACAGGATAGTGTTAGCAACGGGTCGAAATGCCCGGGTCAGATCCGGATCCGTCCCGTGGCAACGGGTCTTACCAGATGAAATCCCCGGCCCATTGGAAATGGGCCTGTTTTACCACCAAAACCCGGCATTTCGACATCATAACTTTGCCTGCAATTGAGTATTTGAGTTCTGATCGTATCATGACACAATCAGTATGTAGACTGTGCATTTCTAACCGCCCTTTCCCCTCCCGATCTCAGATATGTGATCTGACCAATATTCGTTGAGTCGCTATTGAAAACCCGCTAATGTCGCTTAAAATTTGTCCTTTTTTCACAGCCACTCAAAGAATATCAGTCGGATCGCAAATCGAAAAGCAGGAGGGGAAAGAGCGGCCAGCACTGCACACTCTAGGTACTCATCATGTCACGATACAATGAGGACTCAAATACATAATTGGAGGCAATGGTGTAGGAACCGTAAGGGTGGAACCGCGGTCCAGTTCCAACCCAGCCGAAAACCCAGGGGTTTATGTCCGGTCTGGGTAACAAACTCACCAACACAAAGCGGGTCGGGTTTTTCGCCGGGTCTGGAACCGAACCGACCTGAACCGCCTGCCAAAAACTGGACTGCTGGCTGGTTTCCCGGACCCGTTGCTAACACTACTACAGGATGCTGATGTTTGATTTTCATTCAATAAAGTTATATGTAGATCACAATATTGTTCAACACACTGTTATAATTCCCCCATTAGCCTTGATGGGGTTTCTAAAAATCCACCCCAATCAGTTTATAACCAGCTCCAAGAAGTTTTGCAACCTCCCTTGTATTCCCCTCAACCAATTTGCTGAAATATTGTAATTTCCAATAGATCCTTCCGGCTTGGGATTGGAAAAACAGAAGAATTGTCAATCTGTAAATCCTCCTTATACAGTATTAATTGAGATATTGAAGCTGAGGATTTGAAAGAATGACTCCTCAAAGATGTATTTTGCAAGCAGTATTATGAGTTTCTCCCACTGTGCAGTAATGCCCACACAGATTGGTTCCCACCATATCACTCTGGAATAGATCATGAAGTACTATTGAAGGATGAAGAGATACCCAATAAGGTTCCAGTATATTTGATGTTGCAAGTGAAGCTGGATGTTTTGAATAACTAGTTAGAAAATATTAGGTAAAAAGATGTTACTAGACAATTGTCATCATTGCTGCCAGCACAGGTATTGTTCACAATGAATTCAGATGGCAGATTATGGAACTTGATCGAATATAGCAATGCTAGTGTTAAACTGATCAAGAATTGATATCCCATACCAATGATATGGGAAATGCTAATTGTCTTGCAAAGTACAGACATAAATACAAAGCATGATATCGATGGGACAGCTAACCTGGTGGTTGTGGAGGAGGGAGATGAATACAAGATGGTATTTTGGATGAGATATTGGTTGATTGAACCTATACTGATGCTATTTGGGACACCAAATGCTCTGGATGATACTGAAGGATACATTAATAATGCCATTTGCAATGCATGAGACTATTTTGAATCAGCATATTGGGACAATTGGTTGATATATAGTAACACAGAGAAGGCTGATATCGAACACATCAAGCGAGTAGTGGAATTTGTATGGGAACTGGGATTGTAACTGAAACCAGATAAATGTGGGTACACTAAGTCTGCCTTTATGTATTTGGTACTTATAGTGTTGGCAACAGGTCCGGGTAACCCGCCAGCGGTCCGGGTTCGAACTGGAAAGACGGTTTGGATCGGATCCAGAGCTGTCCAAAAACCCGACACGCTGCCTGTTGGCAGGCCAAACCCGGACTGGTTCATGTCAAACTGCAGGTTTTGCTGCGTTTGGGTAGAACCGTCGGTTCCGATCTCCGGTTCGATGTTTCGGGTTTTTCAATTTATGGTTGCATTTAGATATCCTACTGCTAATCGCAAGATATTGATTTTGGTACGTCATTGTCCTTTTCGAGTGAAGCAGCTGCCTTTATAAATAAAAACACAAGTCACACACTCCCTGCCCCATCCTGAACATGATAGTCAACGGCGTGCCAATGATTTTTGCTCTTGCATCATGGGTAATCTAGGTGGCAATTGGATGCAGACAATCATAAATGACATATTGGCCGTATTTCAACCCAAAAATAAAAGTGACATGCTCCTTGCCCCATTCTGCAAATGATCGTCAACGGAGCATCAACGATTTTTAGTCCTGTAAGACAGATAATTGAAGAGTGATTTGGTCTTTGATATACATAAGGGTAGTATTGGCGACCTGTATAGGCCAAAGAGAAGGCTACACGCTCCATGCCCGATCTTGAATATGAGCATCCCCGGAGCATCAAAGATTTTTAGTCTTGTGTGTCTGGTAATTGAAGAGTGATTTGTTCTTTGTTATGTCTAAGCATAGTATTGGCAGCCTTTAAAGCCCAAATAGACAGTGACACGCTCCCTACCCGATCTTGAAAATGAGCATCAACAGAGCGTCAACGATTCCTAGCCTTGCCAGATAGTTAATCAAAGCGCAAGATGGCTGCAATTGTCTATATATGGAGTTTTGACCGGTTTTATAGGTTAAAATGTTCAGGATCACTGAGTGGCAGGATTGAAAACGAATTGAGTTGTGATTGTCCGGGAGGCTGTCGCGGGACCATGTCTTGCATGTTAGGCTATACAGGCTGCCAAAACCTCGTTTATAGATGTCTGCGATCATTTGCCACCACGATTACCCAAGATTCAAGACCAAAAATCATTGTTGCTCTGTTGACACTCAGTGTCAAGATGGGGCAGGGAGAGTGTAGCGTTCTGTGTTGCCTATAAAGGCAGTCAATATGATGATTATAGATAACAATGACTAATTCACATTGTAATAACCTGACTTACATGATGAAAAATCGTTGACCCTCCGTTGATGCTCATTTTGCCACTGGCGTATCCACATCATGCAACCATTCACTTTGGCATAGAACATCAAAAACTGTGTGTTGGCAGTTGTTCTATCCTCTTCATGTACGTTTTCATTTATCTCTACATTGTTCTTTAATTGTGCATATAAATATATCCTTTAAAATATACTTTAAAGTGTCCGCTAATTGTAAATAATGATAATATTCCAAACTCCCGTTCCTTTCAATCAATTCTCGTCTTCACTCTCAGATTGGCTTAAAAGGCTGCTGTCGTCTTCGAAATGAATGTCAGCAGTATTTCCACACCGCAGGTAGTATACTCAGCAAACCAGGAATACAATCTTTATCGTGCTTGAAATCCTTGGCATATGGATTATGATTGAAAAATTCAGTGTTGGAATGCGGACACTGTTTATACACACAACTGGATGGCATACCTGCTATTCTATAACTTTCATTTCCGTCAGTGTCACCTGGTGGCGCAGGAGGGGTTGCGGGAGGAGGTGGAGTTCCGGGCGGAGGTGCCGCCGGTTCTGCTGGAGGTGTGCCGGTTCCTTTGCACCTCCAGGGTGCCTGAGGATTCTTTGCTGTACCATTTTGGCATGGAAGGCAGCTGTCCGTTTGATTTTGATGAATCATTGCCGGGTGTCTATCTATCGCAGCCTTCACCTTGTTATGCCTGAAAAACACAACACCCCGCTTCTTCTCTTCTCGGACTTCAGCGTGAGGTTTCCAAATCAGTCATTGCATTTCCTCTATTGTGGCGCGCGAAAACCCCTCTTTGGCCATTTTGGCCATATTCATGGCAAGGCACATGTTGGACTGTTCCAGCAGTGCCCGACCTCCTTGCCTCGCCATAGTAGCAAACATGTTGAAAACCTAGAAGAAATCAGTTCCTGCTTCCAAAAGGAAGATTCGGCTATTACCTCAACCATATACCACTCCGCAGCCTCCTCCAACGTCTTTAAAGCCTGTTTTGTCTACTCCCAGGTACCTTTATCACCAAATGTGTCTGCGAAAATCCCACACCTGACGACATCATGATGTTCGATTCCGCGGACTGTGTGGACAAATGCCTTTGTCGACCATGGAGGTATGCCATTGCAGGCAGCGATAAACTAGTCACGAAGCACTCTACATACCCCAGCTGTACATTATATCGTTAGTTGACCGCCATCTGCATTGATATGGAAATACTCACATCCGATCGCATGCTGCTTCCTATTATTGCTGCGTCCGGTGTCACTTACAATTTTCAAATGGGCGTCCTGGGCCATATTTTCGGTGGCTGCAATTGCAGCCTCGCGGTGGACTAACTGTTGTCTGCATTGATGATGAGTCCCAGCCAGGGGCGGGTTTGATGAAGCGCCCGTCATTCGGCTGGATTCGGATTCAATCGCACCGATCTGAGGTGTTTCTGGAGCCATGTCTTCCTATTGTGGAAAAGGTGAGGAAGATGACAACAAAAAAGTGGAAAGTCCAGAGGAATATATAGTAAGCTTCAAGTCACAATCGAATGAACAACAGTCAACTTGCACATTCTACCCAAGTTTTATCCGGCTGGGTATAACTGCAAGTTGCAGATGATTCCAATGGTCCCACAATTTGCAGTAAGTCGGTCCGATGTTGTTTGTTCGTTTGCAGGGATACATTGAAGTGAACGACAGCTGATATCTCATGTTTGATATATATACAAAGCGAATTCTTCAACGGGAAGAATGTCTGGTGATTTTTGTCTCAACACATTGCCGTGATCTTACATGAAATACACACTAACTATCAAGTCATGAGGTATGGTAAGCATCACTATTCCGAATGAAATGACTGTCACAATGTGAATTGTGCTTCGTTCAAGTTGATCAAACATACGAACCTTGACATAGAAGACACAGCTTGCCTCCATGTGGTCCATATCTTGCAACATCCAACATTGCGCCAAACAACAAGGTCAACACGCGATCCAATGGTCAACGCTCTGAACAAGAACATTTCCTCACTGCCAGTGGTCAAATATGGCAAATCGACAAAGCACTCCACACGTCAATGTCATCAAGCGGATGAAGGCAAGAGAGGCTTGGAGGCAGAAAGTGTCCGAGCGTTGGAAGCATTGCGCAGCTTACAATCTAAAAAGAAGCTTTCGGCGGAGAAAAGATGGGAAACGCACTTTCTAAGCAATGAAGAGAAAGTGAAATGGATTGAGGATTATGTGGAGAGAGAGACCACTGTGGCAAGACAGTGAGTTCAAGACGCGGAGGCAGCAATTATGCAAGAGCTGAAAGATATGACTACGGCTGAAACCGCAGGGGTGACGACCAGAAAGCCTGAAACAATGTTTGAACAGATGATCAATGCTATCGGAGACAGTCTGAGCGATCTTGCAAGTTCCGACGATGAGCAGGATGGGGAAGACGAGGAAGATCATGAAGAACATACGGAGCTCGGCAAGCTCAGTGATGACGATGAACCAGGCTGGGTGATGCACACAATCTCCAAACAGTACAGCACCGCTTGGAGAGTGTTCGGTAGAAGCAGATGAAGAGTAACGAATTGACGCAACGGGGATGGGGGGACGCAGCCCACTACTTCCGTGAGTGCTATATGAAGTATGGGACTGCCGAATCGACTGTTCCACCAGTTGTCAAGCCACAAATAGAAACGACTGCAGCCACACCACCCCCGACAACATTTGCAGTGCATATGCAAACTCTTAATATGGTCTGCGGACAATCGCAAATTCCGGCAGTGAATTCTCGACCAGGAAGTAGTCAAATGAGGCTGGGTTCGGAGAAACCACAGTTACAAAAATTCATACTGGTTCTTTCGGCCGACATGGCGCCTGATTCTACACAGATTCGAGATGCGAAGCCTGTTGACCCCGTAAGTGTTTACCGCTGCATGACGCATCCCTAGTTAATAACCCTATAGAAATTCGATACGGACGAAGATATGGTGATGGCTCCCGTGTCACCGGAGGTTTTGATCGCCAAATAGTTAATTTTGAAGCCCTATCTTTTGTAAAAGCAAATTGTATACCTACTTTGCTACTTGTCAGCTTGTGGTTGATTCAGTGACCCAATTGTGAGACACGATATTTCATCAGTGTGTGTGCAATGGTTGTACGGGCCATGCGAAGGTTCTCGACTCCAAATCTGGTTGGTAGACGGCCAGCAAACTCGATATCGACTTGCTAGTTACGGTTTTATTAGAAAGCAAAACCAAAAATTGAGACAAAATTTACTAACAAAATTCAAGTCATAGATGTCATATGACGCTTAGGACGAGCGGTCAGTGCGCAGTATGAACCCGGATGAATGGCAGCCGTCATGCTGCATTAATCTATGCAGCTCACTGCAAAACTCTGCGCTCAGACCTGCTGCACATGGTCGAGAATTCGAAAATTGCTTAAGATACGTCATGGAAATCGAGGAAAATGAGCAGGAAACAGAATAGTCAAGAAATCGGGCTCTATATGTCTAACATTAGTCGATGGATCGGTATGCTGCAACATACCTGCTGAAAGGGCCAAAACGCGAAGAAGCTACGTCATTTATTGGACGTATGAAGTGAATAGTGGTGGCTCAGAAACCGAGAGGCCCTGATACATCTGTATGCAAATAATTATAGTTTGAAACGGTATGTTGGCTGTCAACAATGACAGTATGAATTTTAAGCAATATGATTGCGCACTCAACGACTGTTGGTATGTCTCGAAGGTCAGCATCAACGGAGCGTCAACCATTTGAGTGTGATCATTTTGGCAATGAAAGGGTTGCATAGTCACATTGATCAAAAGAGGAGTTATTGGCCAGCTTTGGACGTACAATGCCAAGCAATATGCTCGTTGCCCCATCATGGAAATGAGCATCAATGGAGCGTCACCGATTTCTGGTCTTAATTGTTGGATAATCACTGGGCTGCGCAACAGTACGAAGCCATAATCTCAGTACTGGCCACCATTATGCACACAAAGGCCAGCGACGATATCGCTACCAACTTCTACAAATGAGGGACAATGGAGCGTCAACGATTTTTGGTCTTGCATAATGAGCAATTCAAGGGCAGTGCAGAGGCGTACCCCCATAATCAGAATATTGGCCGCCTTTATAGGCAAAAATGCTAGTGACGATATCGCCACTACCTCCTGAAAGTGAGGGTCAATGGAGTGTCAATGATTTTTGGTCATGCATCTTGGATAATTCAAGGGCTGTGCAACGGCATACTTCCATAATCATAATATTGGCCACCCTTATACGCAAACGTTCTAGTGACAATATTGCTACTACCTCCTAACAACTTGTGTCAACGGAGCGTCAACAATTTCTGGGCTTGCACGTTGGATAATCAGACAGCAATGCAACGGCATTGACCCATAATCGTACTATCGGCTGCCTTTATAGGGGAAAATGCTAGTGATGATATCGCAACCGCCTCGTCATTGTAAGTCTTTGTATTCAACTTCACAAATATGCATGTGATGTCTCACAGGTCTGACTTTTTTTCTTGCTTGTAGCTCTAAAGCCAATATTTAAGAACCAGCTTTCTACCTGACTATAACGCGTCTTTTGACAGTGATTCAGGTCGAATTACCCAGAGTTCAATTTCCTACCGCGATGTCAGATATAAAATCTTTAAATACCTCGTTGCTAGAGGTTATGATATCGTCAACATATGAATGTGTCTTCATTTGTGATTTAAGAGACCTTAATTTCCAAATCATCTTTGATGCTTTGTGGGCTTCAATGAATGTAGGCTCGAAGCAGCCTATTGCTTGTAATAGTTCTAGACAACTGCCTTTGTGGCGATTCTATCTACACTGCGGGATTGATGAGACTGGCAGCCATGGCATCATATGTTTCGTATGTCATCGAGTTCTTCGCCATCCATCAGAACATGGGACCAGCTGAATGGGCAAACACTTGCTGGCACAAGCGCACATCGCAAAGTTAAACAAATTAACAGTGTCAGAAGTAACCGAATTGACTAGTTCAACGGTCGGTGAAACAGCTTTGGCCATACTCAAGAGGCATGGATGTCGAGGTATTCTGATTGTAAGTTCGCAAAGGAAATTCATATTTAATATTTAGGTTTCAGGTATACTTACTGAATTGACAGACAAAATGCTCTAAACTGGCAGCAAAGGACTTTCAATCTGCCGAATTTCACCAAGACACCTGGAATCGCTACCTCATATTAGGATTTGTTTCAGCTCCCATTCCATGGAACGCGATATCAAACATGGAGCTAGGACATTCATATAATGCTTTACGAAGCGAGTCAGTGTTAGTGTTGGCTAGCACCCTGAGTACTATTTGCCGGAGGGAATACACACTGACAGTGGATGCAATTAAGAAGCACTTGCTGGCAAGAAACAAAGTTAGTTTAGCTTTAGAGGGATGGACATCACCAAGGACATTGGCAACAATGTCGGTCATTGCCCATAATATGGATCGAAATTAGGCATTGTGTGAATTACAACTGCCATTTGATGAGGTTGATAGCCCATTCTTTTCGTATCTCGAAATCTCATTAAGGATTACAGGTCAGGGGTCAACATACGAGAGCACGGCTAGCCGGACATCTGAAGGAAGTTCTTGATTGTTTTGAGCTCACTGACAGCATTTTACTTGGAATATCAACCGATAACGCTTCGTCAAATTACTCGATGACGCGCGAATTTCAAACAACCCTTGAGCCCTCCGGAATCGACTGGCCGGCATGCAGAAACCACATACCATGCATCGCGCACGTCATTCAGCTCGCTTGAGGTGCATTCATGAGCAGTCATGGTGTAACAGGCTGCACCAAGTCTTGAGAAGCTCATGAGCATGATTAGCAATTTGGAGAGAATAAAAGCACAGACATTGGGAACAGTCAAAGACTTCGATAAGAGGGCAATGGTAGAATCAATAAGGTGTCGGCCATGAGACCAGGTTTGGCAAAGATAATTGAGAAAGTATGTATTTCAAGAAATTATGAAAGTCCTGAAACTGACCTTCATATAGCAGAGAATGCTTGCTGCAGTGATTACACTAACACCTGGTCGTCGAAACGAGTTCATTGACTGTCAAAAAGCCAAGGTCCGCATCGCAGTGCTACCAATTATGGATGTGAAAACACGTTGGAACTTGACACAGGGGTTCCTCAAGCGTGCCTACCGATTATGCGAATTGATGCAGGAGGGGCTTACAAACCCAACATACAGCGATTTCCGGCCACTCTACACCACACCGGATGAGTGGACCATTGTCAAATATGGCATGGAAGTTCCACGGCCATTCCGGTATTGGACCCTGTGGATGTCGAAACGGCATACTGTTACTCTCCATCACGTCATCAGTGTCTACAATCACATGTTCGATCACATGGATGGCCTGTTGCCAGCTTTGGCCAAGAAGAAGACAGAATGGAGGGAAGACTTATACTTGGCGGTCAAGTTTGCGCAGCAGAAGCTGTCCAAATATTATACGGAAGTGACTCCAACGACTGGTATGGTTCTCATTTTGGCGCATCGCCTTGATCCTTTCCGGAAGTTGCGATAGTTCAGGAAGTGGGACATGGGAATCGATATTAATCCTGAAGATGAGACTTCTTATACTACCCAATCCCAGGAGGCCTTTCTAAAGAATGTGGAGAACAATTACTGAGGTAAACATAGACGTTTGCCGGTCACAAAACCCGAAAGCATACCGAAGAACAATCTCATCACCTCCGCAATGGCCTCTAGATCTGGTCAATCTGCTTATGATCCATATGATTTGTACAGCGATGATGAAGAATACTTAATGCGTAACAATATGGCCAAAATGACACCCGGAAGAAGCGATCGTGCAGCACGCTTATTGACAGCCGCAACGCTCCATTTGAATTCACCTCCTGGATTACCACAGAACTGGGGGCAAATTGATCCGAATTTGAATGATTACCACTCCAACCCAATGGAGATAAGCAGTACATTTTGGTTACCAGATATCACCGACTGGTGGCGGAAACATGAAGACGTGCACTCAAAGTACACCGATCTCTCCAATGTGGGACGCGATATATTCTCTATCATATGTCGTGGTGCCGGAGTGGAGGCCAGTTGTTCCCTTGGTCGAGATGTGATCGGGTGGAGGTAGTCGAAAACCACAGGCGAGACCCTTCGCGAAAAGGTCATAGTAAGCCAGTTCACTCGTGCTAATAACGGATTACTGGCTGATGACGACCCAGAATTGAATCCTACCAGTACTGATAACAACGTGGAAATGAAGAGAGAGGCGGAGCAAAAGAAGTTGCACCAAATGGCCAAGGTCCACAACATTTTCGAGATGTGGCTGGGCAGCCTAAACCTATGAGCTACACAGAACGAATCTCACGGTCAAAATGAACAAATGACAGCCGTAGGATACATTTCAGATACGGAAGAGATTGTCAAAGCATCGTGGTCACACTTTCAACATGATGGTGCGGCTGCATTAAAATTGTCGAAAAAATCACCTGTGCCACCAGCTTTGTCTTCAAAGAAGCTCCCTGGAGGACAAACTCGAGTATTGAATGTCCGCCGAATCAACCCAATCAACCGCCATCTTGCGGAAAGTGAGGAGGATCATCAGCAAAGAACAATTCCGTCCGGGCGGAATGGCTGCATCATAGCCGTCAGTAACACCCGGGTGAAAGATTGCTCCGCGCCCGGCGCCAATACAATGCATCGTGTTGCATACCACCCTCCGATCGCAGTTTCGCCATTTCTTCTCGCTCTGTGGGTATTGCATTGTAAACGAACACTGTGGCGTTGGGGCCAACTGTGACCATAGCACGAGGCATTTCGTTTATCATATTTGTCTTTGTTACAGTCACAAGATTCGCAACCTCATAATATGGCATGAATTATATAAGTATCTCTATATATATACATATGGTCAATCTGGCCACAGATGGTAGTCGAGCATAATTGGAGGAGCATCTGGAGACTCCTATTGAGAGCACAAACGGAATTCGTGAGAAAGAACAGTTCAAGCTCGAGAAGCGTAGGAAGAAAGTGAGAAGATATGATACTACCCGGCCGTGAGAATGCACGCAATTGCGTGGATCCAGATGAGATGAAAATGAGATGATGTCGATCTACCACGGGGTTTCCCGAATATGTACTCCCCGTCGCTCAGTCCACCTCCGTTACCCCTGTATCTCCGTACACCCGCCGTCGCTCATTAATGATGTACTCGGAGGTCGTGATCGAGCAAGTTGAGAGATGCACTTGGTGGCCGAGATCGACTGAACTCAGAGATGCACTTGGAGGTCGCGATCGAGTGAACTCAGAGATACACTCCGAGGCCGTGATCGAGCGAGTTTAGAGATGCACTTGGAGGCCGAGATCGAGTGAACTCAGAGATGCACTTGGAGGCCGTGATAGAGCGAGTTTGGAGATGCACTGGGAGGCCGTGATCGAGCTAGGTTGGAGATGCATTTGGAGACGGAGATTGAGTGAACTCAGAGATGCACTGGGAGGCCATGATTGAGCGAGTTTGGAGATACACTTGGAGGCCGTGATTGAGTGAATTTGGGGATGCACTTTGAGGCCATGATCGAGCGAGGTTGGAGATGCAATTGGAGACCGAGATTTAGTGAACTCAGAGATGCACTGGGAGGCCGTGATTGAGCGAGTTTGGAGATGCACTTGCAGGCTATGATCGAGCGAGATTGGAGATGCACTTGCAGGCTATGATCGAGTGAGATTGGAGGAGTACTTGGAAGCGGTCGATTCGGAGGGAGGCGTGACGGCAGCTGAGACACTGGCTGTGAGCGGGAATCTGGCTGGGAGCCAGAGACTGTCGATCTTGGGATGATGCTGTTCTTGATGTATGCTGTACTCGCTGTCAAGTCATGCTCATGGCATGGAGAGATAGAGAGGGATGACTTAACTTCGCGTTCTTAGGTGATGGTAGAGTTGAGCACAAGAAAGAGAGAGATCAGAGGAGATGGGGGAAATCATCATGACAAACTGGGACTTAAGAGAATTTCGTGTGCGAGTCAATTTACCATCCCTGGAACGGCAGGTACGAGTCCCGATCCGGCGGGTAATCTCACTGATACGAGATCTTCTAAACCCAATCAGGCAAGTCGTACCCCTGATTTCTCAGGTCCGCTTGTATCCTCCATATCGTTCTCATCTTCATCCCCCATCTCTCTCTTTCTCGTCCACAACTCTACCATCATTGCAAGTACACAAAGATTAGTCATCTCTCTCTATCTCTCCATGCCATCATCATGAGTTAACACCGAGTGCAGCATCCGCCGTGTGCAGCATACGCCGAGTGCAGCATACACCAAGTACAGCATACACCTAAGATTGTCTGTCGTCCCTCCATTCTCACGATATCATAAGAGCCCATTCCCACAGTTTCGAGTTAACTAACCTATGAATAGAGTCTCAACCCCTGGCGCGCCTCGCATCGACCGCCTCTAGATCGACCACCTCCAAGTACACCTCTGATCTCCCTGGACCACAGCCTGCTGCAAGTGCATCTCTAAACCCGGTCGATCACAGCTTGGAGTGCATCTCTGAGTTCACTCGATCTCAGCCTCCAAGTGCACGTCCATTCTCGCTCGATCACGGCCTCTCAGTGCATCTCCGAGTTCACTCAACCTCGGTCTCCAATTGCATCTCCAAACTCGCTCATTCACGGCCTCCCAGTGCATCTCTGAGTTCACTCAATCTCAGTCTCCAATTGCATCTCCAAACTTGCTCGATCACAGCCTCAAAGTGCATCTCCAAACCTGCTCGATCATGGCCTTCAAGTACATCGTTGATGAGCGACGGCGGGTGTACAGAGATACAGGGGTAACGGAGGTGGACTGAGCGACGGGGAGTACATATTTGTCGTCATCTTCAAGCGCACCTCGAATTGCTGACAATCACCGCGTGCTGCCAGTCCAGATATGCTGTGTGTAGATAGGTAGCTTTATAGATACATAGATACATAGTTCCGAATACAAACAGAATGCATAAGTTTTGATAATCGTTGAACGATTAGTAGCTATGATTCAACATCGCGAGGCGTTGTGTAAAAGGCTTCAGCATAACTGCAGCCCCTGCGAAGAGTGTAACACACGTGTCCTTCTGATGGTGCGCAAACGTCACCACAAAGTCAAGGTGCACGTATGCAACACGAACCGTGGCCTGGGCGACGGGCAGCATGTAATTCTCTGTCCGAGGGTACGAGGTTCCATCAGAGCCGTCAGAGCCGTCTGGAACACCTGGGTGTCTCTGACACACACTAGAGTTGTTGCTGATGATAGTTCACCTGACAGCATTTCAGACACCAAAAATTGGCTTAACTGGATTGGGGACTTGGATAATCCAATCGACAGTGAAGCCAACTGGGAGGCAGACAATGACTCAGATATGGAACTGGACAACGGCAGTGAGGATTCAGACACCACAGAGCAGCAGAATGTATGTACCGCACCGAATGTTCCCGCATTGATCCGGCCTATTAGACGGTCAAAGAAGAAGGCTGAAACACTTCGATGACAGTCAATATAATGGAAACAAGGAGGAATAAGGGGATCAAGAAAAAGTTGGCCACAATGCGTCAATGTATTTTCACCAAGTCCATTGTGTAGTTTGACCGAGAATATCATTTAGAGCGATATTCTGGAGAACATTGAGCAGTCGCGTGAGAAAATTGGTTAATCAACAGAGGTAAAGCGGGCAGTATGCATTATTTGGCAAAATGTATAAATTTTAACCAGATGAGAGCAACCAGTGCTAGAATATCACTGGGCTCGGCTTCGCTATTCAGCCAAGTCCTGATCAGGCTGAAAGGCAACCACTAAGTTCAAACAATCATGAATGCAATTATTAATGGCCGTATATCTTGACTAGACAGTACATTAAAATGAGCGTCAACGGAGCCTGAACGATTTTGGGCTGTCCATCTTAGGTAACCTCAGTAGCAAATAGTTGCAGCCATTCATAACCCAGGTATTGGCTGCCTTCCAAGCAAAAAATAATAGCATCATGCTCCCTGCCCCAACCCGAAAATGAGCGTCAACGGAGCGTCAAAGATTTTTAGTCTTGAAAGTAGGGTAATTGAATGGTGGGGTGGTCGGTGCTATCCATAACCAACATACTGGCAGCCTTTCTTGGCAAAAGAGTAAACTATACGCTCACTGCCCCATTCTGAAGATGAGCGTCAATGGAGCGTCAACGATTTTTGGCTGTGCATCTTGGGTAACCTCAGTGGCAAATGGTTGCAGCCATTTGTAAACGAGGTATTGGCTGCCTGTCAAGTCAACAATAATAGCATCATGCTCCCTGCCCCATCCTGAAAATCAGCGTCACTGGAGCGTCAATCATTTTTAGTCTTGTAAGTACGGTAATTGAAATGTGACCTGGTCGCTGCTATCTTTAACCAACGCACTGGCAGCCTTCCTTGGCAAAATACTAAACGACAAGGTCACTGCCCCATTCTGGCAATGAGCATCAACGGAGTGTCAACGATATTTTGTCTTGCATCTTGGGTAATCTCAATGGCAATTGGTTTGTAAACATGCATAAATGAGATTTTGACCGCCTTAAGGGGCAAAAACAATTGCAGCATGCTTCCTGCCCCATCCTGAAAATGAGCATCAATGGTGTGTCAATAATTATTGGTCTTGCATCTTGGCTAATCTAAGTGTCACATTGTAGTAATAATTCATAGACGATGTTATGGCAGCTATTTTATTTGAAACAGTGCATGACACATAATTCACCCCATCATGAAACTGAGCGTCAACGGAGCGTCAACAATATTTGGTCTTGCATATTGGGTAATCAAGGCTGTATGCGGATGAATCAGCTCATAACAGAACTCTTTCCCGCCTTTGTAACCAAAAATACAATGTATAACAGAAAAAACACAGATTCCAAAATCTTCAATGTCGCAGATTGCAAATCATGCAAAATGAGATTATTGGCTGTCGAATACCTAATTTTACTAATATTCAATTATCCAACTGCAAAAACAAGAACATTTTATATATCTACAGATGGACCCGCTGGGCGACCCGCTGACAACCCGCCCAATTCAGACAGGTTGGGAGTTTAACATCGAACCGTACCTGAGTTGACAGTTCAGGTTTATTGACAACCCGGACCGCCAATTTGGCAGCGGTTCGGTTCCGAACTGGACCCGGACCCAATGTGATGGTCCAGAACCATTGCTAACACTAGGTACTTATAATATCTTCAAAACGTATCTCAGTTTATCAACATAATGTTTAGACTATCAGTAATTGGAGTAGAGACAAGAAAACAGCCAAATGCATATTGAATAATGTATTCAGACTTCAACAGTGCTTGGGATTTGTCAATTCATATGGATGATGTGTTCCGTTGTAATCAGAAACAGTAGAACCTCTAACCGGACTTATAAACCAGGATTGCTCATTTAGCATGAACTCAGAAGAGCAGTTAGCAGTGGAAACTATAGTCACTCCATTTATGACATCTCCAGTAATTTAACATTTCAATCATTATATACAAATACTTAATAAAATACATGTATGCAATAATCTTTCTGGAAGAGTATTGGCACATCATGATTACAAATTGCTGCATTAGCTAGTGGAATACTTTTCGAAATCACACACACTGGCAGAGTGCGATTACAATATTTATAAGAAAGAGTCAGTAGTAATTATTCTGATCCAGGAAGATAGGAGACCAGATTGTAACCAAGATTTGCATCTTCAACTGTTGCAAATGGCACATAACAATCTTGTGTATTTAATACTGGAGTACCTCCTTCATCAACCACAAGCCCGGTTGTCAGAGTATGTGTTGGATTTTGATTATATTATTCTTTGTTGCCCAGGAATGTTGAATGCGAAAGCTGATTCAGTGACCCAAAGGCCCGAAAACGAACCAGAGGGAGGGGATAAATGATTGAATAATATGGAACTGGTTAGTCTAAAGCTGCAGAACTTACCAGAACAACTGCATTTGTTGGTTGACAGTCCACCCATACAGGGCTGCCATACTGTTCCTGACATTATTGTAAAAGTTCAGTGCACTATTACATTCCCAGATACAGTTATCCCCACAATACAAGAAGCAGATAATGTGCAAGACATAACAGTATTCAAACCTACAGAGCAAAAGGATTGTTTGCATTATGAAGTGAAGGTGGTTCATACTGGATTCTGAGAAGTAAAACTAAAAATCAATGCAGCAGTTTAATGATTTTGCTATTGCAGACCATCTAGAAAACCCGAAAACATGTTATCATTTGCATCGGCACATTCATTTGAAGAAGATGTGGCTGGGTGGGAACCATTCTGGTCAGCAATTTTAAGGTTTGTTCATGACCCTATAATTCGCCAGATTTCATAGGTGGTTTCCTTCACCTCTTATCGGTATCTGAGGAAAAGTGCAATGATATATCAATATATTTTGTGGTTGGGTTGCTGGATTGTATGGAGTAGGTTGCAATTCAGGTAGTTGTAAATCGCCATTCGAAAGTGCTATATATATTCTCTTGCCAAGATTTGAGCAATGACCATGAACTGTCAAAGCTGCTTCTTTGAGAGGTGATTTCTATCCATTGCCTTCCCCTCACTACTGTATCACATCAAAGACCGCAGCTAGAATCTGTTTTATCATCATAGTCTAGTGAACACCTTTGGATTGAACAGAGTTTGTCAACTGCATTGTACCTTCCAATCGATCGGTTGACAGAATAAATACGCAGCAGTAAGGATCAGCATCTTCTAGTCTTGGTAACTCATCAGCAAGTTGATTGGGTGAAGTTATTGCCTTTGGCGCAGTTTGGGGCAAAAATTGGCACATCAAAAACAATCGAGTATACCCCCTTCTTTGCGATTCATAGAATTGACCCCCACATGACATTTGGGCATTCAGAGGAACAAAGTTTCGTTCATTGGTGGGTCAATGCTATTGAAGTACACCACACAATGAAGCACATTCAGAAGTACCTCCAAGTTGAAATGAGACGGGGACAGGCAGTCCTGATGGATAGTACATATGGTTTTGCAGTGCTGGCACCTAGTATCAACCTGGAACTGAATAGGTGGCTGGATGTTTAACAGGTTGGGGTAATTCATTCCTGATCGGAATTGGATTGGAATTGTTCTGGGCGATGTACAATGGTTGGCTATGATGCTTCTTACTCATGTGATTCCACATTCCTGCAGCAGTCTGGAACCACCAGGTTCATTTGATTTAGTGGAAGGATTATGTTGAGAATGCTCCCCTGCCTGGGCAGTATGATCCAACTCCCCCGCCCATGGAAGGTGATGGCAAGGAGGAGTACCTGGTGGCGGGTGTAGAAGATTGCTGAATGTACTAACAATGGTTACAGTCTGAAATTCATTGCATAGGGGGTGATGTCAACTTGGGAACCTGCAACGATTGTTGGTGCCCTGTATGCTATCAACAAGATCCACCATCGATATCCCTTGATTCCCTGGCCATCAGCGAAAGCTCTCGGGGAACATGGACCCTCAATGGGGGATACTGTCACGATACAAGAATATCTGTAATGGTAGGTATTGCTGCTGAAAGTTACAAGTCATGGCAGCAGTTGAGAGAATTGGGTCATGTTGCAAGACCAGTGAATCGCATGACTCAGGTGGATATTGGCTGCAGAATTCATTAGTATGAGAAGGAAGTGGGCAGATGTGTCATGACCCCAGATGTTGCGGCATAAGTGTTTAATAACAGGTTGATTGGTTGTGTATGAGACAACAGTACAGGATTTTGGTGACAATTTGAAGTGTAAGAGATAAATCAAGTGTGCCAGATGAACGGTTTATAAAGAGTGGTAAATTAGTATTGAAGAATTTCCATTTCTGTGGTGGTTGCTAGTTCTCCTGCATTGCGAAGTGATTGATGACTTTGAACTTTCAACAATTCTGACCTGCTTGTCTTGTTTCTGAATATGCATCTTGAGTTTAAATTTATATCTGATTATATTGTGTTACTGCTATCACCTAAATCCAACCCTACCCATTACAGATACTGCCAAAATACAATTGCCAGGCAGATAGGTTGTATGTTCATTTATATTCAATCTTATAAAGATAATACACACTATATTAGAATGTATACAATCTTGTTGGCAGTATGCAATGCACATGTCTAACAATGTTGAATATGATAGGCCAAATGTGCTGTGGTTATGGGACCTGAGACTCTGAAAACCACTCCTGTGAGAATACAGCACCAAGGTTATGGTCACCTGCAAACCTGCTCAGAGGTCTCAGCTGCTTTCAATGTCTCCTACAGCACTGGTCATTGGTGTCCACTGCTCAACAATTTGACTATCCTATACATCACAGTACATTGCATTTTATATACACCTTAACCACTGCTGCTGCTGTTAGAAGCATCTGAAAATGCTTTTGCAGCATCTGACAGTACTTAGCTCAGGTTCAGGGAGGCCTGGGAGTATCTGGATATACTTAAGTGAACAAGTGTGGTTGACTAGAGGATTTGTGAGGTTTGCATGTTGCTTGTAGACCTTTTAACATTTTGCTAATGAGTCAAATAAACTGTATGTTCATATATAGCTAGACTGCGAGCAAGAATACATTCCAAAATATAATGTATTGAATCTGCTTGACATTGTGAAACACAAATAGCTAATAGACAAAAACTATACATACAATGGCTTTGTGTTATACAGCCTGGGACGGTAGGAACCACAGCAGTGGGAATACTGTACACCAAGTGTATAGTATTCTGCAAACCTGGGCTCAGTTTCCAGATTATCTGCAATTGGACAATGCTATAAGTGATATATTGTAATATCTAAACTTTGTATTCATAACGGCAGAAACTTTCAGAACCATTGAACAATGCTGTTGCAGCATCTGAAAGCACAATACTCAGTATCTGTAGTGCATGGAAGCATCTGGAATAGCTTAGAAGCAATGATAGGATTGACCAGGGTATCTAGGTAGTCAGCATTGGCCCTCGATACTGTGTTTGCTGTTGTTGATGAAATGTAGCCCTTCGCATGATATGGTATGGGATTTTGCCACGAGCCGATATCTGTATCCTTTCCACCATAGAATAATGTTCCCCAGTTGATCGGTGTCCCCCACTGTACTCTGTTCTGAATGTGTGCAGGACGCTATCCTCTAGCTGGAATGTAGGTTGATCATTCATCAGATAGCTCTGCTCGAGTGTTTTCAATCAGGGGTCCATATTATCGTCTGACCCAGGCGAACAACTAGTTGAGATATGTGTATCAGGATGACGAATTTTGTCTAAGTCTAGGATGACCCGTTGCCAATATAGTATCTGCCGGGATCCATCTGATGCTCTATCTTGACATACTCTACAAAGACCTGGATAAATACAAGATGCTTTCAGCACACCTGGAACTCTATGCAGCATTTGTAAAATAGATTCTAATATCACTATGCTTTGAGCATGTATTATTGGTTATTGTGTATTGTGAAAGTAGAGAATAAATGAAAATTGGTGCTATAACATTTTGAGTTATCTTTGGAACAAAAAATTCAACATTGCAAGTACTTTGTGCCAATTCATTCAGAATAATGTTTCAACTAGATTGGGACATTAGAAATCATACCCACTGCCCCACTGCAACATTTTGATCTTGTGATAATATATGAAATATCTGTAGTGATAATAATCTTTCAGAATACCATAGTAACCTTCTTATTCCACCCAATATGTATCAATATCCCCAAGATTCATAACTGGTGAAGTCCTACCATTTCAATCAGTAGCTTTTTGGTATCATACCAAATGTACTACTCTAACAATTGCTCCAATGGATACAGTATATATTGGATTACTCTATAATATATCTTGGATGAATCCATCAACCCAAACAGCCCATTCTGGTGTATTTTTGTACCTCATTGGTATTACTACCATATGTTGTGGGATGTCAGAATGTAACACACACTATAGTCAGATCTGATACTGTTTAGAAAATGTAGAGATGGCAGTTCATGCAAGCAGGTGGTTCTGGGAGTGGAGGATTCGGTTTATGGGAATCCAGCATCTGAAAAGCACTCGAAACAATCAAACTCATCCTGAAAAGCTGTTATTAAGATTATTATGTTTATTCTGCATAATGTCAACCCAGAAACTATGGGTGTTAACTATGATCCCATTGTTGCTGTGTGTATCTTCTACTATGCAGTGAATTTCCACATACAGAATTGTGGCAGGACAATTAAATAGTTGGCTGTAGTATAAAGGACCATTATAAGGTTTAATGAATATACTGTCTAGAAGTATGTTACAATCATAACTAAATATATACTCTGTAATATCATTTTGCCTGTGCTTGTGGATTTGTATATAAAATGGCTTCAAAGATTGGGAATCTCTAAAGTTGCTGAAATTTCTCAGATAGGTTGTGGTATAATTCCCTTTCACATCCCCTACACATGAAAGTTGCTCTGACTATGAACTTGCAGTGATAAGGGGCCACCAGGAAAAATGACCTTACATGACACATAACTCATAGTGAAGCAATTGTTGGGAAGGTAATCCATCGCATATTTGATGTGTGGCATGATGAGGCTCCATTGACGTGCACATTGACCAGATTACCATGAACACATGTGATTATGTGTACGTGATACTGTACATCATGCTGCATTCAACAAACTCGAATTCCAACTACCAAATGCGCTTCATTGCATTCTCCCAAGTTATGGTATGCTCCCTAGGCATTGTATACTTGCAACGATGGTCTGAAGTACACTCCTGATCGGTGATAGCAACGGTTCCGGACCATCGCCTCATGTCCAGGTCTGGATTGGGACCAATCTTGTGCCAAATTGTCTGTCGGGGTTGTCGATTCACCCGAACCGTCAATTCGGGTACAGTTCAATGGAAATCTCCCAACACATCTGGATTGGGTGGGTTGTCACTGGGTCGCCCAGCAGATCCATCTGTAGGTTCATTTAATCTGTTTGTTTTTGCTGCTTCATAATATTATATTATCGCAATCAGTTATTCAACATCCTGTAATCTCATATCGCTTGTTGTACAGTTCACGATATCGATTATTTGGGAATCCGGGTTTTTCCTTTCACATTTTGTATTTCTACCTTTGAAAACTGTCAATAGGTTGGTTAGGAGCTCAAGTATCCGCACGATGCCTTGATTAACCACTATGCAACACCAAGAATTGTTGACACTGCGTTGACACTCATCTTCATGATAAGGTAACTGTTATATCATGAACTAGTTTGCCTGAACCGGTCACCATTACTTCGTATGTGAATTATTGCCACCCAGCGACACTTAGATTACCTGAGCTGCCAGATGTTGAAAATTGTCAATGTTCCGTTGACAATCATTTTCAGGATGTGGCAGGGGGTGTGTCACTTTTGTTTTGGTGTTTGAAGGTGGCCAATAGATCATTTATGGATGTCTCTAACCGATTGCCATTTAGATTACCCAAGATGCAAAGCCAACAATCAAATATGCTCTGTTGACGCTCATTTTAAGAATTAGGCAGTGACCATGTCGCTTTCTCTTTTGCCTAGAACGGCTGCCAAGACATTGGTTATGCATAACTGCAACCAAATTACATTTCAATTAACTTACTACCTAGACCAAAAATCGTTAACACACCGTTGACGCACATTTTAATGTATTGTCCATTCAAAATCTCCTGCCATCGATGATTGTTTTCATACTTATTCAAACTTGTTGACTCCCTTTCTGACTGTTTGAGACTCGGCCCTTTGGCCGAGCCGAGCCCAGTAATATTCTTGCACTGGTCACTATCATCATATTAAAAATTATATATCTTGCCAAATGATTCAGTGTGCCCACTATACTTCTGTTTCCTAAACAATATTCACATGTGACTGCTCAGTATTCTCGAATAGTATTTCTGTAAATGAAATTCTCGGTCAGACTAGGTAAAGAACCTGTTGACAATACATTGACCCATTCTATCCTACTTTTTCTTGTTCACCTTATTCCTGCTTGTTTCCATTGCATTCACCGTCATTAACATATTTTCAGCCCTTTACTTTGACCTCTGTGTTGGCCGAATCAATCCAGCAATGTTCAGTGCGACACTCACATCCCGCTGCTCTGCGCTTTCCAGATCGTAGATGGTATTGTCTAGCTTTATGTTGCACTCATTATCTGCCTCCTAGTCTTCTTCGCTCCGGGTTGGATTGTCCAACTCACCATTCCAGTGAAGCCAATTTTCAATGTCCAAAATGCTTGCGATTGCACTATCCTGATCATTTTCGTATGCATGATCGTCAATTCTTTTGATTTGGCAGACATTTAATACTTGAGTTCGTCCTCCAGGGATGTCCTTTGCAGCCAAAGCTGGTGGCAACGGTGATTTTTCCGACAATTTCAATGCAGCCACACCCTCATGTCGAAAGTTTTACCACAAAGCGTTGACTATCTCTCCAGTATCTGGAATGTATCTTACGGCTGTCACTTGCTTGATTTGAGAGCGAGATTCCTTCTGTGTAGCTCTTAGGTTTTGGCTGCCCAGGCACATCTCTGAAAAGTCATTGATCTTGGCTATTTGGTGCTATTTTTGTTCCGCCACCTCTCATTTCATTTCCAAGGTGTTTTGGGTTCTTGTCATATCCAGTGTTGGGTCATAGCCGGCCAATATCCCGTTATTGGCTCAAGCCAACTGCCTTGCTATTACATTATCGCAAAGTCTCTCACCTGTCGGTTTGGACTGCCTTCAGCTGATAACGTCTCGCCCATGTGCAAAACTGGCCTCCAATCAGACACCATGTGGTGTGATAGAGAATACATCGCATTCCACATTAGACACATCAGCAAACTTCAACTGTGTTACCTCCGGTTGAAGCCAAAAGTCGGCGATACCCAGTATCCACAATGTACTGCGAATCTCGATACGATTGGAGTGGTAATCTTAAAATTCAGATTAATTTGCCCCTAGGTCTTGGTTGACTGAGGTGGTGAAACCAAATTGAGCCTTGCGGCAGTCAATAAGTGTGCTAGACGATCGTATTGTCCGGTTATCATTTCAGCAACATTGTTAGCCATTATGTATTCTCCATCATCACTGCAAGAATTGTATGGATCATTAGAAGATTGACAAGATTTAGAACCCATTGTGACGGGTAACAGATTGTGGCTCAGTATGCGTTCAGGTTTAATGACAGGCAAATGTGTACGTTTGGCACAGCATTCATTCCTCACACAGTTCAGAAATGCCTCCCAATTGTGGGTAGTATAAGAAGACTCGTCCTCAGGAGTATTATCAATTCCCATGTCCCATCTCCTAAACAATCGCAACTTCCCGAAAGGATCAAGAAAATTTGCTGCAATGAGTACCATACCTGTCGTTGATGTAACTTTACCATAATATTTGGACAGCTTCTGTCATGCATACATCATGGAGAAGTCTAAGTCTTCCTTCCATTGGGTCTTATTCTTAGCTGAAGCTAGCATAACACCATTCATATCATTGAACATGTCATTGTAGACAGTAAAAATGTGATGTAGACTCAGCATAGGCCTTTTGGACATCGACAGGGTCCATTGTCATAATGGCCTTGAAACTTCCATGATGTACTTGACGATGGTCCATTCATCCTGTCTTCTGAACCGTGGCCAGTAATCACCATTATTTGGAATCTTCAGCCACTCACAGGTGAATTTTCGTGATCCCTAGGCGTCCTCAAGCAACTCCAGTGTCGAATTACACGTTGTCTTCCCATCCATAATCTGTATTGCCATGATTCGTACTTTGGCTTTTCAACAGTCAAAGAACTAGTTTCGATGACCTGGTGTCAGTGTAATCAATACAGCAAGCATTCACTGCTATGTGAAGGTCACTTTCAGGACTTTCAAAATCTCTTGAAATACGTACTTTCTCAATTATCTTTGCTAAGCCTGGTCTCGTGGGTGACACCTTGTCGAATCTAGCATTGCCCTCTTTTTGAAGTCTATGACTCTTCCTAATGTGTATGCATTCATTCTCTCTAATTTGCTGATCGCGCTCATGGGCTTCCCAAGACTTGGTGTGGCCTTTTACCCCCAGACTGCTCAGGAATGCACTTGAAGCAAGCTGAATGATGTGCACCATGCATGGTATGTGGTTTCTCAATGCAGCACACTCGAGTCTGGAGGCCTCAAGGGTTGATTGCAGCTCGCGAGTCATCAAGTAGTTGGAGGAAGCGTGATCAGTCGTAATTCCAAGTAAACACCCGTCGGTATGTTTAAAACAATCAAGAACTTCCTTCACATGTATGGCTAGCCTTGCTCCAGCATGTTGAACTTTGACCGATCATCCTTAATTTGCTATCAGAATAGAAAGAGAATAAGCTATCAACCTCATCGAAAGCGATTTGTACATCCTGCAATGCCCAGTTTCGATTCATATAGTAGACATTGAACAATAATGTGGCTAATTTGATTGTGGATGTCCACCCGTCACAAGATAAAGTAAATTTATTTTTTGACGGCTATTGCTTCTTAAATGCATCCAGTGTTAGTGAGTATGCCCTCCAGCCGACGGTGCCAAGGGTGCTGGCAGATGGTAGAATGAACTCGCTGAATGATGCATTACATGATTGTCGTACCTCCAGGTGTGTTATAGCATTCCATGGAATATGAGCCAGAACATATCCGAACATGAGGTAGCGATTCCATCTGTCTTGGTAAATTTAGGCATTTACAAAGTTCTTGGCTGCAAGTTTGAAGAGTTTTGTATATCAATTGAGTTAATATAGATAAAAACGGAATGACCAATATGAATTTCCTTTGCAACCTTATTAATGTAATTCCTTGACTTGCTTGTCTCTTCAGTATGGCCAAAGTTGTTTCATCGACCATCGAACTGGACAATTTTGTTACTTCCGACTGAGTTACTTTGTTCATCCTGGCGATGTGCACTTTTGGCAGCAAGTGTTTTCCCATTGGGCTGCTCCCATGCGCTGATGGATGGCGAAGAACTTGATGGCAAATAATGATACATCCGATGCCAGGACTGCCGGTCTCCCCAATTCCGCTGCGTAAATCGAATCACCATGAAGGCCCATGTCCAGAATTATTCCAATCAATAGAATGCTTCGAGCCTACATTCATATAAGCCTACCATGCATCCAAGATGAATTGTGAAGTAAGGTTGCTCAAATCACGAATAAAGACACGTTGTTTGTTAAAAGATCTCTAACCTCTTGCAATGAGGTATTGAAAGATTTTGAATCCGCTACCATCGTGGGAATTCGATAGGTACATATTTTGACTTCAAAGACTGTCTAACATTTCGTTATAGTAAGGTAGAATGCTTGTTCTTCAATATTGACTCTTGAGCTAGGAGCAGGAAAAATGTAAGACCTGTGGGACATTTAGTGTTAGCAATGGTTCCAGTTTTGGACCCGGCTGGTTTTATAGGTCTGCATGGCAACAGCCTTACCCCATCGAGAATGGACGATTTTTCAAGCGAACCATCACTTTAAGGCCACAAATATTGATCAGAGAGTTTAGTGTTTGGTATGTAAAATATGCAGCTCAGCACGGCTCATCTTTTGGCTGTCTCCGGTGTTCGATATCTTTCAATCTCTGCAAGCGGTAGCCCAAAAACCTCGTTTTTCGGCCCAAAATGACAATAATTTCAAAGCTGCTTGCTGAGTTTTGAAGATATCAAAAATCGGAGACCGCCAAAAGATGCGCCATCTAAAGCTCCATATGTCATGTACTAAACACTAAATTATCAGATGAATATTCAAGTACTTAATTGAACGAACCATTTGGCACAAACCCGGACCGAACTGGCTTGGTCCGGGTTTTCTTGGACCTGCTATAGCAGAAACGGTCCAAAAACGGAACCGTTGCTAACACTAGAGACATTGCATGCATATTTGTGATGTTGTTTACAAAGATTTATTAAAAAGACTGACCTTTAAAAACTCCAGATAGGAACAATGCAATGCAGTGCATTGCTGTATAGCTTGCTGAGCCCCCACAATAACTGTTGACTCTCTGTTGACAGTCATTTTAGGAGGCGGTAGTGATATCGTCATTACCATTTTTGTTCTAAACCGCGGCCAATGCATGGATTATGGGTCAATGTCATTGCACAGCCCTTTGAATGTCCCAGATGCAAGCAGAAACATCGTTGATACTCCTTTGATGCCCATCTTTCTGAGGTGATAGCAATATCACAAGTATCATTTTTGCCCATAAAGGCGGCCAATACTGTCATTAGGGGTAAATGCTGTTGCACAGCCCTGAGATTATCCAAGATGCAAGACCAAAAATCATTGACGCTACATTGACGCTCATTTCTAGGATGGGGCGATGAGTGTGTCGCTCTCTGCTTTACCTAGAAAGACAGCCAATACTTCCACTTTGGAAGAATGTGACTACACAGCCCTTTGATTGCAACATGTGTAAGACTAAATCTCGTTGACGCTTTGTTGATGCTCACCTTACAGATATTCACACAGTCATTGGATGTGCAACAAGTGTATGGCAAAATGCATACAGTAATTATTGACAGCCAATATATCATGTGAATGTATATTCATTTGCATCCAGAAGCTTCGAGGCCTCTCAATTTCTGATCCACCTCTATACACATTACCTGTGCAATGGATGACACAGGCCCCTGACGTTTTAGCACTTTCGGCAGGCAATTTATGGCATATTGATCCATCCACTGGTTTTTCATATGTAGAGCCCGACTGCCTCACCTTTCCTAATCTAGTTCATTCTCCTTGATTTCCGTGGCCTACCATAAGTAATTTTCAAAATCTTGACCATGTGCACCAGGTCTGAGTTGAGAGTTATGCAGTTGGATGGATGGATCAATGCAGCATGACAGTCCTCATTCATGCGGGTTGGCATTCCGCATTGACCACTCCTTTTATGACTCGTATGAGATCACTGCCTTAAATTTTGTTATTAATTTCAGTTTGTATTGTAGTTTTGGCTTTCTTGCTTGACCATAACGGGCAAGACAATATCAAGTTTGTTGGTCGTCCATTGAAATAGTTTGCAGTCTGCTACGTTCGCATGGCCCTTACGACCCTTGCTCATGCACAGACGAATTTTCATATCGCACAATTCGGTAGCTGAAATTCAGAGAAAGCTAACATGAAGCAAAATAGATATACGAATTGCTTTTCAAAGAGATACATCATCAAACATTGCTGTTTGGATATCTATACCTCTGGCAACGCGGGACCCATGACCATTTCATCATCTGAATCCGATTTCTATATTGTCATTAGCTAGGGAGGCTGTTTCCAGGAGTAGAAGCTTAATGGTTCAACAGGCTTCCATATGTTGATCGGTTACGAATCCGGCGCCACCTTGGTGCGGAGAGACACTTTGCATTTGTGAGACGGTCGTTTCCTGGCACCAAGTGTCATAGAACTACTTCCTGGCCGAGATGTCCCTTGCTGCATTGGCAATTGTCTGGGGATGATATCAAGAGTCTCCATAAGCTCTGCGAATGTCGTTGGGGCAGGAGCGGATATAACCTAATCAGGTTGTGGCTTAACAACTGCCAGAACCTTCAATTTGGCCATCCTGTACCTCATATCTCTCTGACAGATGTAGTCAGCCGCGTCCCCCTATCCCGGTTGCATGAATTCGTCCAGCCTCATCTGCATCTTGCGGAAACTCTCCTTGCTTTGCTGTACCATGTTGGAGATTGTGCCCATCACCCAACCAGGTTCATCATCTTTGCTCAGCTTACCTAGCTCTGTATCTTCTTCATTCTCTTCCTCATCTTCCCCATCATCCTCATGATCGGAACATACAAGATCACGGTGACTGTCTCCAATAGTATTCAACATCACCTCAAATGTCTTTTCCGGCTTTCTGGTTGTCAATCCCCCATTTTCAGCATTTGTTTGATCTTCCTGCTCTTGCATAATCGCTGTGTCTGCGTCATCAACTTGCTTTCTTGCGACAGCAGTTACTCCATTCACATGATACTCAATCCATTTCTCTCGCGTTTTGTTGCTTAACATGTGCGTATCTTGTCTTGTCCCTGCTGCAAGCTGTATTTTACATTGTAAGCTACGGAACGCTCCTTGGGCTCGGACCCTTTCTGCGTCCATGCTGCTGTTGCATCGATTCGCTTGATGACGTTGTCATGTCAATTGCAACGTCGGTTTGCCGTATTTGCCTCCCAGAAGTGGCAAAAGGTTCTGTTTCAGAACATTGACCATTGCATCTTGTGTTGACTTTGTTGTTGGGTGAGATGTTGGATGTTGGAAAATATGGCCTAGATGAAGGCAGGCTTTGTCTTTTGTGTCAAGGTTGTTACGTTTGATCAACATGAAAAACAAGATCTGTGTTTTGACCATTACTACATGGGGAATAGTAATGCTAAATGTACAACATGTTGCGATTCTTGGCCTGAGTTTGAGGTATGATCCTGGGGAGGTCTTGAGACGAACATCTGCAGACATCCTTTCTGTCGAAGAATGTCCTTTGTATATCTTGCAAACATGAGATTTCAGCTGTCGTTCACCACAATTTATCCCAGTACACAATCAAACAACATCAGACCAGTCATCTACAAATTGCGAGACGGTTGGAAGCCCGTGCAACCTGCAGCTGTATGCAGTAGGATTCGTGTTGAGTAGAACTTTCAACTAGGCTGTCACTCATTCCATTTTGCCCTGAAGCACACTATATATTGCTCAGAAGTTCCCACTTCTTTTCGTGATCATCTTCCTCTCCCTGTCCACAACAGCAATTCATGGCCCCACAAATGCCTTGGCAAGGTGCAAGCAGATCCGAATTGAGCTCACCGACAGGCGCTTCATCCAAAATACCGCCCTCTGGGACACAGTAGCACTGCCGACACCAGTTAGCCCACCACAACCCCGCCAATGCAGCCACCAAAAATATGTCCCAAGACACTCATTCAATAATTGTCCATGAAACGGTACGCAGCAACAATCTTAAGCAGCATGCAACATGACGTGAGTAAATGCTTACTAAGGTAGACGGCTGTCAACAAACTATATAATGCACAGCTGGTGTACGTAGAGAGCAACGTGACGAATGTCAAGATTCCCTCAAGGGCACCCTCTGTGGTCGACAAAGGCATTTGTCCACACATTCCGCAGAATTAAACATCATGACATTTCCAGTTCTGGTATTGTAACATACGAATTTCGCGATAATCATTCCCATGAATCGATGAAACTGCCTTCACATACCTCAGAGGAGGCTACGGAATCAGATATGGTAGAAGGAAAAGCCGAATTTCATTTTTAGAAGCAGCAACTAATATTATGTAGGTTTTCAACCAGTCAGCTACTATGGCATGGCCAGGAGGTCGGGTACTGCTAGAACTGTCCGACATGCCCCTTGCTTTGAATATGGCCAAAATGGCCAAAGGATGGTTTTCAGGTGCCTCAATGGAGGAAATGCAATACCTGATCATAAATCCTTGTGCTGAAGTCTGATCAGAGAAGAAGTGGGGAGTTGTGTTTCTTGGGCATAGAGAGGTGAAAGCTGCGATAGAAAGACACCTGGCAATGGTTTGTGAAACTCCAATGGACAGCTGCTGTCCTGTCCAAAATGTCTAAGCAAAGAATCCGCAGACACACTGGAGGCGCTAAAGAGAGGGTGGACCTCCCCAAGAACCGACACCACCTCCGCCCAGAAGACAACCTGCATCAGACGGTGATAATGAGGGAGCTCAAAGTTCCCAAACTTAAGGTGTGCCACCCTGAACTGTGAAGATACCAAATCCTCTTCCCAACACTTAATTTTTCAATCTCGATGCATATGCCAAGGATCGCAAGGGTGATAAAGATTCAATTCCAGATTTGCTGACTGATCATGAGACATCCACTGGTTGGTACACTCTCTGTGGGGTGATGATGCAGGTGATATCCATTTTGCAGACGAGAGCAGCCTGGTGACCAAACCTGCAGATAGTGTCTAGTGTCGTTTTAAAGAACCGGGATTTTTGAAGGTATTATTATCAACAATTAGCAGACACTTTAAAGTATATTTCAAAGCATATATTAATATGTATTATTGAAGAACAATGTAGTGATAAAGGAGAAAGTACGTGAAAACGATAGAATGGCTGCCAAAACACCATTAGTCATATAGTATGCCAAATGAAATGGTTGCATATTGCAGATACGCCCGGGCAAAATGAGTGTCAACAGGGCCTCAACAATTTTTGGACTTGTAAGTCAGGCATTTACAAAGTGAAATGGTCATGGTGATTCATAATCCAAGTATTGGCTGCCTATATAGGCAAAAGAGAAAGTGACATGCTCCCTGCCCCATCTTGACAATGAGTGTCCAAGGAGCGTCAATTATTTCTGATCTTACATCTTGGGTAATCTAAGTGGTGCCTGATAACAGACATCAATAAACAAGGAGTTGGCAGCCTGTATAGACAGATAAGCCAGAGATGTTCTCGCAACAGTCTCCCAGACACTAACAACTTTATTCATTCCCAAACTTGCAACTCAGTTTTGATGAGTGTTTTAGACTATAAAACATGTCAAAACTTTATATGTAGACAATAACTGCCACATCGCAGTTTGTTTCACCATAATGCAATGCCAAAATTCATTGACGCTCTGTTGATGCCTATTTCCAAGATGGGGCAGGGAGCGTTTTTGTTTTTCTTTTGACTATAGAGGCGGCCAAGACTTTGATTATGTCTAAAAACAACCAAATCACTCATTAATTACCTGGCTTACAAGACCAAAAATCGTTGACACTCTGTTGATGCTCATTTGCAAGATGAAGCAGGGAGTGGGTCACTTTCTCCTGTGCCTATAAAGGCAGCTAATACTCTGATTATGTATAACAACAACTAAATCACTTTTCAATTAACTGACTTAAAATACCAAAAATGGTTGACACTCCATTGATGCTCATTTTGAGGAGATAGTAGTGATGTCATCCCTAACGTGTTTGCACAGATAAGCAGCCAATACTTTCATTATGCATCACAGTGACTATGTCTCTGATTGATTACCTGACATACAAGACCAAAGATCGTTGACACTCTGTTGACATTCATATCCAGAATGAGGGAGTGTGTTGCGTTCTGTTTTGCCCATAAAGGCAGCCTATACCTCGTTTATGAATGTCTGCAACCAATTGCCACTTAGATTACCCATGGTGCTGACCAAACATCGTTTTTGCTCCATTGACTCACAGTTTAAGGATGGGGCAGGGAGCGTGTCTCTCTTTTTCTTGGTTACAAAAGCAGCCAATACATTAAAAATAGACAGTGACATACCAAAGTCCATATTTTGGGATTGACAGTAGGATATGTCAATGCGACCATCAATAGAAAAACCAGAAAACCATAACCGGAGATTAGAACCGACAGGTAGAGCGAAATCCGGCAAAACCCGCGGGTTGACTGCTCAATGCATGGGTTTGGCCCACCAAGATACTGCAGGTCGGGTTTTTGGTTGGGTGTGGAACTGAACAGAACCATTGTTGCAGCCCAATCCTGGGCCACTGGCTGGTTTCCCGGACTCATTGCTAACACTACTCCTGATTGCACTCGACTGAACACTCCCAGCCTGCTTAACTTATGCTTTCCAGAAAGCCCTCAAGACGCTCCGAAGTACACTGCAATGATGTTCCCACGTACAGTACTGAGGATGCTCTCAATGCCGCTTCTCATTGTACACTCCCAAATACACACAGAGTACCCTCCCAAGTACACCACAGAGTGCATTCTCAAGTACACTCCCAGGCATGCTCTCAAGGATGCTCCAAGTTGCACTGGATGGCACACTCCCAGTCTGCTTCACTATATGCACCCAAAATATTTCTCAAGATGCTTCAATATATAGGCTGAGTACACTCCCAAGTATACTGTGAAGTACGCTCTGACGTACACTCCAATGTACACTCGAAAGTACACTCCAAAGGATCCTCCAAAGTACACTCCAAAGTACACCTCTGAGTTTGGGCTCAACTACACTCCCGATCAAACTCTCAAGGACGCTCCCAGTTGCACTCGATGGCCCACCCTCAGCCTGCTTGACTATGCACTCTGAAGTAAGCTCTCAAGGCGCTCCCAAACCCACACTGAGTATGATCTCAAGTACACACCTGAGTGCCCTCCCAAGGACACACCAAGTACGCTCCCAAGTACACACCAACTACACTGCCAAGTACACACTTAGTACGGTGCCAAGTAAACACCGTGTATGCTGCCAAGTACACAGCAAGTACGCTGCCAGGTACACACAGAGTACGCTGCCAAGTACACACAGAGTACGCTGCCAAGTACACACCAAGTATGCTGCCAAGGTCACACTGAGTACGCTGCCAAGTACACACTATGTATGCTGCCAAGTACACACCGCATAGGCTGACAAGTGCACACTGAGTACACTGCCAGGTTCACACCAAGTACACTGCCAACTGCAAACGGAGTACACTATGCTGTACACACCGAGTATGCTCACAAGTACAAACCGAGTATACTCCCAAGTACACCTCAGAGTACGTTCTGAAGTACACTCCCAGGTGCACTCTCAAAGATGCTCCTATGTAAGCTCTCATGCAGCAAAGACACACCGTAACTCACTTGACTATATGCTTCCATGTATGCTCCTGTGTACTCGATCCAGAGACTTGCTCAGTTGCGGATGCACTGTACTGGGAGGTGTGAGACTGGGGGAATCTGGCGGGAAGTGTTTGGTGGCCGGCAGCCGGCTTGTGTTGTGTGGTGTGCGGCAGGTGGCAGGTGGCAGGTGGGGTATGTTGGCCGAAATCATGATGTCGGTCAATATAGTAGTCTGAACCTTAATTTTTGAGTGGCCACCATGACAAGATCTCTTGATGCCTTAAGGTCATGGTATTGACAATTGCAGCCTCAGATTCTGCTGTACGGTGGACGTTTGAATCTTGGGGGGAGCAATTATCCAACTTGGTTGTCTCAGCAGAATCTGGTGTTTGTTTCTGGTGGATGTTGGGAATATGTATATGCATTTGATCTGGGGCGGATGGTGATGATGGTGATGGCGCTGGTTATGGTGATGGTGCAGCAGATGGTAATGGTAATGGTAATGGTACCGAAAGCGCTTAGTCCAGTAGGTTGGCTACGTGAATGTCAATGTCAAAACATCAACAGACTTCAGCCATCTTTGGACCAAAGCTTCCACAAACTCAGAGTTTACTGGGTAGTGTTGGCAACAGGTCCGGGGTTGGACCGCAAAAACGGGTCGGTTCAGTTCCAGACCCGTCCAAAAACCCGACCCGCTGACTCTTGGCGGGCCAAACCCGGACCCGTACATGTCAACCTGCGGGTTTCGCCGCGATTGGCTGGACCCATCGATTCCAATCTCCGGTTCTGCGTATCAGGTTCCACATTTATTGTCCCATTCAGATATGCTACTGTAAATCGTAAAATATCGACATTGGTACGTCACGGTTCATTTTCGACGTATTAGCCGCCTTGATATTGAAAAGAAGCATACTCACGCGCCGAACCACATCCTGAAAATGAGCGTCAACAGAGCGTCAACAGAGCGTCAACAGAGCGTCAACAGAGCGTCAACGAGATTTGATCTTGCAATCTGGGTTGCCTATAATGGCAGCCAATAATTCCTCTATGACTGACTACAACCTATCGGAGGTGAGATTTCCCAGGACGCATGACCAAAAATCTTTGACGCTCCGTTGACGCTCATTTTTATGATGGGGCAGGGAGGGTATTACAATCTGTTTTGCCAATAAAGGCAGCCAAAAATTCCTCTAGGACTGACTACAACCTTTCGGAGGTGTGATTTCGCGGGAGGCAGGACCAATATTTGTTGATGCTCCGTTGACGCTCATCTTCATGATGGGGCAGGGAGGGTATTGCAATCTGTTTTGCCTATAAAGGCAGCCAATAATTCCTTTCTGACTGACTACAACCTGTCGGAGGAGTGATTTCCCAGGACACATGACCAAAAATCGTTGACGCTCCGTTGATGCTCATTTTCATGATGGGGCAGGGAGGGTATTGCAATCTGTGTTGCCTATACAGGCAGCCAAAAATTGATCTATGACAGACTACAACCTATCGGAG